>PPYE01584750.1_pt1 | contig 162741 bp, 171 predicted proteins | sample 1559881 | NCBI WGS metagenome assembly PPYE01 (sample SAMN08240022, study PRJNA423297) | Human gut metagenome, whole genome shotgun sequencing project. | reverse complement strand
CCGAAACGGCCTAAAAACAACCGCTCAAACGGACTAAAAGAAACGCCGAAACGGCCCACAAAAATTTGACAAAACACACCATAGTTCTTCGTGAGTCGTCGGGATGCCGTGCAGATCATCGGGCGTGAGGTCGGCAGCATCTGCGGCAGCAGTCCACTCGCCTACTAGGTGCCCGGCGTTGTAGCACGCGAGGCAACCCACCCACACGAGCGGAGCAGCGGTGGCGTTGCAGGGCTTTTCTAGTGCAGCGCTCACGCGAACGCCTCCTGAAGATGAAGGACGCTCAACGCGAGCATCTCGGGATAGAGCACCGAGGGAACGCCCATCGCGAGGACCTTGGCAACCAACTGAAGGAGGTTGTTGTCGTGGCCATCGGAGAACGCTGTTCTCAAAGCGAGAGCGGCCAGCTCGTAGCGACCCGTCAACCACTCAAGGTAGGCGGAGGCAGCGATGGCGTGGCCACTATGGGTAGCCCGATAGTGCTCGGCGAGTGCTCGGCGAACGCGATCAACACGCTCAGCATTGACGCGGCTCGGATCGAGGCCCGAGAGGATGCCTGTGATCTCGTTGCGGGTGGGTTCTTCGGTAATGTCGGAGAGTGCCCATGCGAGAACAGCGTCGCGGGCTTCTATGTATTTCAGCGGCTCGTTCGGCAGGTCGGATGAGGTGCCGTTGAGGTATAAGAACCAGTCTTTGAGTTGATTTGTAGCCATTGTGTTACTCCCTAGGGGCAGCACGGGGCACGGGCAGCGATCTGAACTATTCGCGCACAACAGACGCACCCCGCGCCGCACTGCCACGCTCGGATAGCCCCGTGGGCTATCCCAGAGGAGCACAGGCCTACAGGGGGCCTACGGCCCCACAAGGATGGGCCACATGCAGGAAGGCGAGACCACACATCCTCCGGCGAGCACGCAATTGGGTGAGAGATGGGCTGGGCATCAGCTCCATAGTGCGCCGTTTTCTGTGAGGCAGAACACGATTTCATGCCTCGATGTACACCAAAAGTACACCAAGTACACATGATGTACACCAAAAAATCGCGTTGGTGTACTTCGTTTTGCTTGATATATCAAGAGAAAACCCCTCAAAGTACACCAAGTACACCATTTTTCAGATCGTATGGAAATCCGAGACACAATCCTTACACACGCGCGCGTATACGAGACTCCGATTTTGGTGTACTTGGTGTACTTTCACACCGTTTTGCCTGATAAACGAGGAGAAACCGTGTACACCAACGGTTTTCGATGGTGTACTTTTGGTGTACATCTAGTGTGCTCGGACGACGTTTCGCCTGGTAAACGAGGAGAAACCGTGTACACCATTGGTGTACACGGCCGCTCACATATCCTCATGGCACTCACTTTGCGTGCTAGCCTTCTTGTGCGGATGATCTCGCGCCCCGCAGGGGCGCTGTACAGTTGCTCCTCATCGCGCCCGCAGGGCGCGGTCTTGGATGTTTCGAGAACCCCACCCCAAGCACACACCGTCAGCACCCCGGAGCCAGGTCACTTCCAGGCGATCTCAACAGACTCAGGATCAAAGCCCCTCTTCCCCTGCTTTGCCCGCCGGAGTGTCACAGTCATGAGGGTGTCGATCATCGTTCGTTGCAGAGCGATAGGAGCCTCCAGGAAGGCTGCTGCCGGATCTGGCGTCCCGAGGATGGGCGCGAGCACGGTTCCGGTACCGGAGGCCAATCGCTCGGCCTCAAGACGCGTAATCTCAGCCCGAGCAGCAGTACGAATACGGGCGAGGTCAGTACCCTCGATCACTTCGGCGTCATAGTCTCGTTCAGCGCGAGCAATGCGGGCACGCTGCTGCGCGATCCGCTCCGAAAACGCGTCCTTGGCCTCGGGATCCGCCTGCTTCTTGCGACGCTTGAGGTCGCGTCTCTTGAGTCGCTCCACAACGAGAGCCCGCACAAAGTTGTCAATTGCGTTTCGGGTGCGGTTGAGATGCCCTGCTTTACAGCTGTAGTAGCGAGCCCTTGTAATGACAGGCTCGCCACACACTTCACACCGGTAGAGCCCTGCCCCGAGATGCTTGCGAACGGTGGAGCCGGAGCGGTTCGTTACGCGGGCAGGGTCGTCGAGGAGGTTCTGCACGGTCCACCATTGATCTGCTTCGACGATGGGCTCCCACTGCCCGAGCACGAGCTCGCCGTTTTCATTCTTGACGAGATTGTCACGCAAGGCTTTTCGACGAGACTCCCCCGCCTCCTGCCGACGCACATCCTTCGAGGTGTACACCGAGTACCCGGCATAGCGCGGGTTCCGAAGGATCCCGAGCACCGTCGAGGCTGACCACGGCTTGTCATTTGGCACCGGACGAGGATCTTTACCCTCGGCCTGCCGACGAGCGTTGCGTTCGAGCACGATCGTCCGACTATGCAGAGGCACGCGCGGAACCCCTGCCCCCTCGCCGTCGCCCTGGGTGCCACTGAGGGCACGTGCGATGCCGTGCAGCGAGTCCCCTCTGAGAAAGGCGGCGTAAATGGCGCGCACGGCCTCGGCCTCATGCGAGATGAGTTCGCCTGAGGTCGTGTAGCCCATCGGGCGCACCCCTTTGGGAGGTCTCCCCTGACGTGCGCGCTGGACGTGAGCGCGCGACTGCCGAGCACCTTTGCGTTCCACCTCAGCACGGGCGACCGCTGCTTTGATCCTCGCGTACATGCGGCCGCCGTCGGTGCCGAGGTCGGCGTCTCCGTTCGCCGTGACGAGGAGGAGCCCACGGGACTCGGCTCGGTCGATCCAATCTTCCAGTTCCCGAGGCTGTCGGGTCAGTCGATCGAGGTCATAGCAGACAATCGCGTCAAGTAGCCCAGCCTCATAGTCAGCGACCATCCGCAGGTAGCCGGGACGCTTTTTCGTCTTGTCCGAGGCGGAGATGGATTGATCGACATAGGTCTCGACGATCTCCCAGCCTCGGAACTGCGCGAGCTTCTCGCAGTCTTCGCGCTGGCGGTCAATGGCGAGCCCGTCCATCTCACGGTCTAGTGAGATGCGCAGGTAGATCGCTGCGCGGATCGATGTAGATGGGGTACTGTTCATACCCCCATTCTACTTCTTAGACGTAAGCCCCGTGCGGAACTCGACAATATCTCCATCGGCCATGACGTAGTCGCGACCCTCCTGACGGAGCTTGCCTTCTTCCTTGATCTTAGCCATGGAACCATCGGCGGCCACGAAATCGTCATAGGAGACGATGTCAGCCTTGATGAAGCCCTTTTCGAAGTCGGTGTGAATCACACCGGCGGCCTGAGGGGCGGTCCATCCCTTGTGAATCTGCCAGGCGCGTACTTCCTTGACGCCTGCGGTCAGGAAGGTCTGCAGGCCGAGGATGTCGAAGCCCACACGGGCCAGCTGGTCAAGGCCGGATTCGCTCAAGCCGGCGTCGGCGAGCATTTCACGGGCATCCGCCTCGTCAAGCTCGGTCAGGTCGGCCTCGAACTGGGCGTTGAGAAACACGGCCGGGGCCGGGGCCACGGAGGCGGCAAGTTTGGTCTGAAGGTCCTTGTTGGCCAGCTCGTTATCGTCCACATTGAACACGTAGATGAACGGCTTGGCGGTCATCAGGTGCAGGTCGTAGACGGAATCCTTGTCGAAACGACCTTCACGCGCAGCCTTGTCGAGCGTCTCGCCAGCCTCAAGAATGGTCTTGGCCTGCTTGACGGCGTCCATGTAAGCCGGCTCGATCTTCTTGCCGCGCAGATCTTTCTCCAGCTTGGGCAGCGCGTTCTCGATGGTCTGCAGATCGGCGAGAATCAGCTCGGTGTTGATGGTGTCGATGTCGTCGGCCGGATCCACCTTGCCGTTGACATGCACAATGTCATCGTCTTCAAAAGCACGCACGACTTCGCAGATCGCGTCGGCCTCGCGGATGTTGGCCAGGAACTTGTTGCCCAAGCCTTCGCCTTCGGAGGCGCCCTTGACGATGCCGGCGATATCCACGAAGGTCACCGTGGCAGGCACGACCTTCTCGGTGTGAACCAGCTTGGCCAGCACCGGCAGACGATCGTCCGGCAGTGGCACGATACCGGTGTTCGGCTCGATGGTGGCGAACGGATAGTTTTCGGCCAGCACGTTGTTGCGGGTCAGTGCGTTGAACATGGTGGACTTGCCGACATTGGGCAGTCCGACGATTCCGATAGTAAGAGACATGCCTTTAAGTCTAAAGAGCCAAGCGACAAGCGCACGGGAACCGCGAAATGCTCGACTCGCACAATATGAACATCCCCATTTCGGAGTATCCGATAGCAGGGTATAAACGGCGTTCATAACGCAAAACCCGGCCGGCACATCATCAATGCATATTGCGAAGCTCATCAATCACATGCCATCGGTTGCGACTACTGGGTTTTGCGCATCAGCCGGCTGCGAGTTCGAGCAACGGCTCTTGCAATACACCACCCCGACCTCCAAGTCAATACCTTTATCCGCACTCGTCGAACGTTCTTTTCTTGGCGAAATACACCCCGCCACCCGTTATCCTTATGGGGTAGCACACGGAGCCGCTACGTTTTACCCCATACATGCGGCCCGCAACCATTGAGAGAGACCATGCAACAAGCATTACTACGTATACGGAAGGAGGGCCGGCTGTGAGCTGGGAAGTCATCCAAGCAAGTCTTCCACTGTTCGGGAGGGCGTTCGTCTTGACGTTACGTCTTTCCGCAATCAGCGTGGTGCTGGCTACCCTTCTGGGATTGGTGCTGGCATTGCTGCGCGAATACCGCGTGCCTGTGCTCGCCCAAATCAGTACCGTATTCGAGGAGCTGTTCCGCAACACACCTTTGCTGATTCAATTGTTCTTCCTGTATTACGGATTCCCGTCCATCGGCATCAAATGGAGCGCCGAGATCTGCGCTGTCGTCGGTATGTCCATTCTGGGCTCCGCATACATGTCCGGCGCATTCCAAGGCGGCTTCAGCGGTATTCCGCAGGTGCAGAACGAGTCTGCACGCGCGCTGGGACTCTCGCCTTTGCAGATGATTCGTCACGTGACCCTGCCGCAGGGACTCACGCGCAGCGTGCCGGCCGTCGCCGCGAACGTGATTTTCATGGTCAAGGAGACCTCCGTGTTCACCGTTATCGCGGTACCGGAACTGACCAACACCGCACGCGACCTGATCGGCATGTACTACCGCAGCGACGAATACCTGCTGGAGCTGGTCATCGCCTACGCAATCATTCTTATCCCGTTGTCCGTCATCCTCACACTGCTGGAAAGGAGGGTCCGTCGTGGTACTTTCGGCGATAACTGAGGCCTCCGGCGCCAGCGTGCTGTTCACCGGCGACAACTTCACCCGTCTGCTGGGCGGACTCGGCACCTCCATCACGGTGGCCGGACTGGCCCTGCTGGTGGGCATTCCCCTGGGCATCATCCTCGGCGCACTGCGTATCCTGCGCAATCCGGTACTGCGCGCGGTGCTGAGGCTGTACCTCGAGTTCTTCCGCATCGTGCCCACGCTGGTACTGCTGTTCCTCACCTATTACATCCTGCCGCGCGAACTTGGCGTGCAGGTCGACGGCGTGACCGTGGCAGTCGTGACGTTCGGCCTATGGGTCGCGGCCGAAATCAGCGATATCGTACGAGGCTCGTTGATTTCCGTATCCGATCATCAGGTCGATGCCGGCAAGGCGCTGGGCATGAACGGACTGCAGGTGCTGTGGTACGTGCGTATCCCCCAGTCCATCAACCTGATGGTTCCGGCCACCATCAATCTGGCGGCGCGCGTCATCATGACCACGTCCCTGCTGCTGCTCATCAGCGTGATCGACGTGATCACGGTGGGCCAGCAGATCATGGAGGCCAACCGTATGACCCACCCGGACGCCGCATTCTGGGTGTACGGATTCATTTTCCTGCTGTATTTCATCATTTGCTGGCCGCTGGCGATGATCGCCAAGGCCCTGGAGAAGCGAGCCAAGGAGCGTAACAATGGCTGATTCAGAAGAAGTGTCCGTGTCCAACGACTCCGAACCGCTGCTGTCCGTCCGTCATCTGCGCAAATCCTATGGCGATCACGAAGTGCTCAAGGATGTCAGTTTCGACGTCAAGCGCGGCCAGGTGCTGGTGCTGCTCGGTCCCTCAGGTTCCGGCAAGTCCACACTGATTCGTTGCCTGAACGGTTTGGAGACCATTCAGGGCGGTGAAATCTGGTTCAAGGGCCAGAAGATCGCGAATAACAGCGAGAAGACCTGGCGCAAGCTGCGTGCCGAAATCGGCATGGTGTTCCAGAGCTACGATCTGTTTCCGAATCTGACCGTGGCCAAGAACATCGAACTGGGCCCCACCAAGGTGCAGAAGCGCCCGAAGGCCGAGGTCGCCAAGCAGATGGATCAGCTGCTGGCCGACGTGCAGCTCACCGAATACAAGAACTCGTACCCGCGCGAACTGTCAGGAGGCCAGAAACAGCGCATCGCCGTTGTGCGTGCGCTTGCGATGAACCCCGAGCTCATGCTGTTCGACGAAGTCACCGCATCACTCGATCCGGAAATGGTGCGTGAGGTGCTGGAGCTTATGCTTCGTCTCGCCAAGCGCCATATGACGATGATCGTGGTGACCCATGAGATGGAGTTCGCCCGGCGCGTGGCCGACACGGTGATGTTCCTGGAGAACGGCGTGATCCTGGAACGTCAGCCCGGCGACGAGTTCTTCACGAATCCCGAAACTGACCGTGCCAGGAACTTCCTAGAGAGCATGGCTCCGGTCGGCGGTGAGGCATGAGTACTCCGTTCATGCCGAATCATCAAGATTTGCAATAACCAACAAGAAAAGGATAAAGGGGAAAGAATTATGTTCAATGTCAAGAAAGCTTTGGCCGGTGTGCTCGCCGGCGTCACGCTAATTTCCGTCGCGGCTTGCGGCAATGGCCCGGATCCGGCTGCCGGCGGCTCCTCCTCTCAGCAGGGCCAGACCGTCGAGCAGATCAAGAAGACCGGCAAGATTCGTATCGCCACCTTCGGCGACCTGCCGCCCTACGGCTATGTGAAGAACGACGGCACCCGCGCCGGCTATGACGTGGCGCTCGGCAACCAGATCGGTAAGGACCTTGGCGTCAAAGTCGACTGGGTGCAGGTGAACGCCGATGGCCGTGTGGACTCGCTGAAGTCCGACAAGGTCGACCTGGTGCTGGCCAACTTCACCGTGACCGACGAGCGCAAGCAGGTGGTCGACTTCGCCGATCCGTACATGAAGGTGTCCATCGGCGTGGTCTCCCCCGACAGCGCCAAGATCACCAGCGCCGATCAGCTCAAGGGCAAGCAGCTGGCCGTGACCAAGGGCACGACCGCCGAGGCCTTCTTCACTGAGAAGTACCCGGATGTTCAGCTGCAGAAGTTCGATTCCAAGACCCAGCAGTTCCAGGCCTTCAAGGATGGCCGTGTGGCCGCCCTCGCCGACGACAACACCTACCTGTACGCGTGGGCCAAGGACAACCCGGGCTACACCGTGGGTATCAAGACCATCGGTGACGAGTCCACCATCGCCCCGGCCGTGAAGAAGGGCAACAAGAGCCTGCTCGAATGGACCAACAAGGAGATCAAGACCCTGACCTCCAACGGCTTCTTCAAGGACGCCTACCAGAGCGAGCTCGCCCCGAGCTTCACCTCCGACATCAAGCCGGAAGACGTGATCATCGAGTAGTTTCGTCTGCTTCATACTGCTCCCGCTGGCGAGGGCTGTCATGCGAAGCATGACTGGGGTGGTCCTGTGATTCGGGAGACCCCCAGTCGGCTTCCGCCGACAGCCCCCGCCGGCGGGGGCAATTTTTTTGCCGAGTGCAGTCAGCCGACGATGGCGTCGACGGCGTCAATGACCGCGCCACGGAAGCCGTCTTTTTCGAGCTGGGCGACGCCCTTGATAGTGGTGCCGCCAGGCGAGCAGACAGCATCCTTCATGGCACCAGGGTGGGTTCCGGTGGCCATGTACAGCGCTCCGACGCCCTCGACCATCTTGGCCGCCAAGCGGTAGGCGGTAGCGCGTTGCAGACCGTACTGCACACCGGCATCGCCCAGTGCCTCAATGTACATGTCGGTGAATGCGGGCGCGCAGCCGGCCACCACCATGGCGATGTTCATGTGTGCGGTATCCACGCGCTCAATGAGGCTGATGGGCGCGAACACCTGCTCGAAGGTCTCGGTCTCCTCATCGGTCAGGGTGTTGACGGATTCGGTGACGAGCACGCCCTCGCCCACAGCCATCGGCGTATTCGGAATCGTGCATTGAATGTGGATGTCCGGAGAGTCGACGGATTCGCCGTCTTCGGTGGTGAACAGATCCTGATATTTCTTGAGATTCCAGCCGGCCGCAATGGAGACGACGATTTTGCCAGGCTTGGCGAGTTCGCTGGCGAGCGGCTTAACGACGGCGTCAATCTGATAAGGCTTGATGGCGATGATGACCACGTCGGCGGCCACCACCACTTCCAGCGGATTGTGCAACGGGCGCACGCCGAGCTCGGCAGTGGTCTTCTCGAGTTTGTCATAGCGGGCGGCGCAAGCGACCATCTGGCCGCCGGTGACCACGCCCGCGTCGACAAGACCTCGGGCGATGGCCTGAGCCATGTTGCCGTATCCGATGAATCCAATGGTGAGATTCCGGGTCATAAGATTTCCTTTCGTCCGTACTTGGGCTCCCCTCTCTCTAAGGGGGCTGTCAGCGGAGCTGACTGAGGGATGTTTTCCGCACTTGACATACTCCCCTCAGTCTCGCTCCGCGAGCCAGCTCCCCTCCAAGAGGGGAGCCAAAAAGGTTAGAACAGTTCTTCGAGGTCGCCTCGGTTGAGGGCTTCGTCGTAGAGGTGCTTGAACACCACCGAACCGTGCAGTCCGTCGTGCTCGAACTCGTTGGTGGTCCAATAATGGCTGTTGCCCACGCGGCTCAATGTGTCGAGTTGCATGCCTGAGTCGACGTACATGTCGTCGAAGTAGACACCGGCCTGCAGCGGCACTTCGTTGCGTGCCAGCTGGTCCTCGTCATAGATCACGCCGAAGCTCGTGTCTTCCATCAGCAGGTCCATGGCGGGCTTGAACGGGCGCAGCGCGGCCTCCTGCTCGAACATCCACGGGAACATGGCCTCACCGGTGAAATTGAGCGGGCGCACATCGGCACCGAACTCGGACTTGCCGTCGCGCACACGCTGGGCGGCCCAGCGAATCGGCTGGTCCATCTCGCCGTTGGCGTAGATGAATTCCTGCAACGGCCAGTACAGCGGACGCGATGAGGTGGCGTTCATCACCTTGGTCAGGAATTCGTCGGACAACGGCGATGCGGCGGAAACGGAGCCGTCGCCATCGAGGAAGGCGCTGTCGAGGATCCAATGCACTCGCTCGAAACTCGGCTTCTTACCGAAGTCGGAGCCAAGGCACTGCAGACGTTCCACGGTGAGCGGGTCGCCGTTGGGCATGATCGGGAAACCGTGGGCCGCCATGCCGGCGATCACGCCGAGACGATGTTCGACTTCGGTTCCCGCCATCGGGTTCAGTACGGAATCGGTCAGCTTGCCCACGAACTCGGAGACTTCCGCGGCGGTCGGCAGCTTCTCCACAATGGCCGCCACACGCTCCTTGTCCTGCGGATAACGCTCGTAGAACTGGGCGGTCTTGCGAATCACACGCGGGAAGGTGTGCTCATAGACCTCGGTGGCGCAGGCGGGCACGTGCGGAATGCCGCCGGTGGTGAAGCTGGCGATCACACCGGCCGGGAACAGGGACAGCGTGGTCAGGGTCAGGAAGCCGCCATAGCTTTGGCCCATTGTCACCCACTTGCGCCCGCCGAACTCGGTCAAACGCAGATGCTCGAAGTCACGCACGATGGAATCGGCGAGGAACTTCTTCAGGTAATCGGCCTGGGCGCGAGCGCCGGCTGCGACATCACCTTCATGGGCGGCGGCAATACGGGCCATGGTGTGCGTGTCCACGCGCGAAGAACGACCAGCACCACGCTGGTCGGGCAGAATCACACGAAAATGCTTGGTGGCCTCTTCAATCCAGCCATCGGAGGTGGGACTGTTCAGACGCGGGCCCTCACCGCCGGGACCTCCCTGCAGGAAGATCAGCAGCGGCAGGTCATCGTGCACGTGTTCGGGCGTGGTGACCACACGGTAGAACAGTTTGATGGTTTCGCCGTCGAATGCTTGGCCTGGCTCATGGCCGGACCAAGCGAGAGGAACGTCAATGGAATGGTCCTCGATGGCGAGGCCCGGTACATAGTATTTGCTCAGCAATGTCATGGCTCAAACTCTAGCCCACAAATCCGTCTGAAGGGTGATGTCGGCTTGTTAACGGACACGCTAGCCTTGGGACGTATGGAAATGGTCGCGCACGTGAGGGCATGGTTCGCTCGGAAGCCGAGTCACACCCTGCTATGGGACACCCTGCTCGCCGCAGTACTGACATTCGGACTCATCCCGCTCATCAGTTCCACCAGTTCCTCTTCGACTCCTGGACTATTATTCGTATCGAACAATTATTCATTGTTGTTCTGGTCGCTACCGACGTTTGTTCCGCTGATGCTGCGACGATACCAGCCGGAGATCGCCGCTTGGTTGTTCGTGGCTCTGACCGCCGCCCATCTCGTCTTCGGCCCGTCGATGACCTACGGCGACTTCTACACGCTTATCATCCTGTATTCGGTGCTCGTGTACGGCAATCCCAAGCATTCCTTGCGATTCATTATCACCGCCTTTGCCATGGGATTGGCCGCGGCTGCGGTCTGGGCGGTGTCAATGAACGTCGGCCCGCTGTTCAAAAGCGGTTCCTCCAATGCTTGGACCGCCTGGATCAGCTGGCTGCCCACCGCTGCGACCATGCCCATATGCCCGGCCTCTCCCGGTCTCATCAGCGAGCCGAGCGTATCCAACTGCGGAATCAAAATGCTGCGGGATACGGGCGTGCTGGCGCTGTGCATGGAAATCAGCGTGCTGAGCATTATCATCATGGCGTTATGGCAGCGTGCGCGCAAGGCCACGCTCACGGCCATGCGCGAACGCAATGCTTCCATAGTGGCCCGCGAAGCGGAGGAGACACATATCGCGGCGCTGGCCGAACGCGCGCGCATTGCCCGTGATATGCATGATGTGGTGGCCCATACGCTGTCGACGATTATCGTGCAGTCGGATGGCGGCCGATATGCGGGCACGCATGATCTGGCCGTCGCCAAGCATACGATGAGCACGATTCGCCATGAAGCGGAACGCGCGCAGCATGATATGCAGCGACTGTTCGGCGTGTTCGGCACGGATGATGATGCCGGGTATGCGGACATCGATTCTCTGTTCGACGGTCATCTGGTCGTATCCCGGCGTGTGACAGGCAAGTCACGGCCGGATCGTTTGACCTCCGATGCGGATGCCGCCGTGTTCCGCTTGGTACAGGAGGCGCTGACCAATACGCGCAAGCATGCGGGCGAGGGCGCGAAGGCCACCATCGATGAGGTGTGGTCGGATGACGGGCTTGCGATTACCGTGTCCGACAACGGCCAGGGAGCGGCATCCGCCGCCGACGGGCACGCACCCGGCTATGGTCTGATGGGCATGCACGAGCGCATCGAATCGTTGGGCGGCAGCATCCATGCCGGCCCTGGACCGAACGGCGGGTTCATCGTGGCGGCTACGATTCCCCTCTCCCCCGAAATCGCGCAAACCGACGCCGAGCCGTCTGACGCTTTGCCCGTCACCATCACACGACTACGGAAACTCCTGGATTCGATACGCTCCAAACCGCTCAACCAGGGAGATATCGGTGAGTCGAATTGGGTGGCCCGCTTCGCACAATGGACCGAACGGCATTATCTGCTGGCGGATATTCTCATCACCGTGGCGCTGATCGCGATGTTCAGTTCCGCGACACGCAACGAGCTGCAGATGATGACGGTCAGCAATGACCCAGTTCAACCCAACACTGTGCTGACCATGGCACTGACCATCATCATGCTTGCCCCTCTGGCTTTCCGACGTCGGTTCCCGGAGGGCAGCGCACTGGTCATGGCGATTCTGTCCGCCGTGCAGCTGCTGTTTTTGCCATCCATCCTGACCGTCAACATGTTTGCATTGGTGTCCGTACACGCCGCCGCACTGTATGGACGGGAACAGGCATGGAAATGGGTCAGTGTGGCGCTGGTCGCGGATTCGTGGCTGGCCGGCATCAAGGCAATGTCCGGCTGGAACGGATATGACATGCTGATTCAGATGCTGCTGCCCCTCAACGGCGAATCGGCGATGTCCCGCTGGCTACTGGTGCTTTCCGGCCTGATACCGGGTGGCGTGGTGATGCTGTTTGGCTTTGCGTGCATTGCGATGGCCCGGTGGAGCCGTTCACGTGGCTCGAACGCGCTGGTGCTCATGCAACGCGAGGAGGCGCTCAAGGCCGAGCAGGAGCGGCAGAAGGTGCTGGCCGCCAATCTGGAGCGCAATCGCATCGGCACGGCCATGCAGGCCGAGGTATTGAATACGTTGGAATCGGTGATCACGCAAGCCGATGATGGGCTGGCCATGCTGAACTCCGAACCGGTTCCCGATAGCGAGCAGATCATCGCCGCGTTCACGGTCATCGGGGAACGCGGGCGTGCGGCTCTGGCGCACATGCGGCAATTGCTGACGGTGCTGCGTGAAACCGGATTCAGCGACGAGATGCATGAAGGCGCACAACCCGACATGCAACTGCGACCGGCTGCTCCTCTGTCCAGCCAGATGAGGCAGGCGGAATCCACATCTCAGACGGATTCGTCCACGAACATGAACTCAGGGAACAATCAGGGTGTCCATGGAGCGGCACTCGAATAGGAATCGGATACAGTGGAGAGCATGAACGAGAGCAGAAGCATTCGCGTGATCATTGCGGACGACCAGGAGCTGGTGAGGGCCGGCTTCGCCATGGTAATCGGCTCGCAGCAAGATATGGAAGTGGTCGCTCAGGCGTCCGATGGCGCCGAGGCCGTGACGATGGCGGAGACCCTGCACCCCGATGTGGTGTTGATGGACGTGCGCATGCCGGGCATGGATGGCATCGAAGCCACCCGCCGTATTACTTCGCTGACCGCCGGCACGGATGGCACGCAGCCGACCCGTGTGATCATCCTGACCACATTCGATTTGGATGAATATGTGATGGCCGCCATCAATGCCGGCGCTTCGGGTTTTCTGCTCAAAGACACCGAACCGGAGACGCTGCTCAATTCGATTCGCACCGTGTTCCAGGGCAATGCGATCATCGCGCCTTCGGCCACCAAGCGTCTGATCGAGAAAATGATGCAAGACGGCTATGCGCAGCATGGGTCGTTGAGTGGCGGCGTTTCGAACGCAAGTTTCAATGGCAATGCTGGCGGCGTCGCCGACACTACTGGAACGGTCGGAGCTACGGGTGCCGATTCGACGAACGGCATTGGCACCGCACGCCCCACATATACCGATCCCGAGCTGGAACTGCTCACAGATCGCGAACGTGAGGTGCTGGTGGAAATCGCCCATGGCCTGAGCAATCAGGAGATCGCGGACAAGCTCTTCATCTCCTTGCCCACGGTCAAAACCCATGTGGCGCATATTCTGGCCAAAATCAACGCCCGAGACCGCGTCCAGGCTGTGGTCTTTGCGTACGATAACGGGTTGGTGTGACTTCCCCAATACGCACGATACGGCAGAACAAGTGGTATCCGCCTCGAAAGAGGTACATTCGCCTTTCTGCAGAAAGCTATCTGCTTTCAGAGAGATATCCGAGACCTGATAACACGAGTACGATCATTGCAATTCCAACGGTTGTACTCGCGTTTTCGTATATCCGGTACCCCTTTGAAAGCAGATAGCTTTCCGCAAAGGAACGAATGTACCTCTTTCAAGGCAGATAGGTCTATTCGCAGCATACGAATAGACCTATCTCTTCGCTCTTAGACTATGACCGGGCCACTAGGCCTCAGCCAAAGCCTCGACGGGCGGCGTCTTGACGGCTCTGCGGGCGGGGGCAACACTGGCGAGCAGCGCGGCAAGCGCCGCCACGCCAAGCACTGCACCATTGGTGGTCCACTCGAACGGGAACACAGTGTCACCATACAGGCTGAACACCATATAGGACCCAAGCCAGCCGAACAGGGTGCCCAGCACCACACCCACCACGCCGGAGACGAGCGACAGCAGTAAAGCCTCCACTGCCAGCGAACGCCGCAGCTGGCCGCGCGTCATACCGATGGCACGCAGGGTGGCGGATTCGCGGGTGCGTTCGATCACCGATAGACTCAGCGTGTTCGCCACACCGACCAGTGCGATAAGCACAGCCACCGCAATCAAGCCGACAAGCAACGCCATCATGCCGTTGATCATGGTCTCCCACTGCGTGCGTTCGGCCACCGGACCAGACACGTCAATGTCTGCACTGGCGGAGAATGCATTCTGCACGTTGGTGAATACGTCGTTCAGCGTGGTGCCCGCGCTTTCGGCGTCGATACGCATAAGCATGATATGTCCGTTCGCTTTTACATCACCGTTGGTGAAGTGACCGGCATCCACGAAGGCGACTGCGGCATAGTTGGCTGAGATGCGACGATAATCCACCTTCTGCGGCGCGAGGGTCAGTGTCTGCACTCCATCGGATTGTCCGCCATCGTTCTCAGTATCACTCGCGGCAGCATCAGCTGTACCAGTCTGCGAGCCGGATACATCACTGGTGAAGGTGACGCTCTTACCTAGCGGAATGTCCTTGCCCGTGGCAGCGGAATACTTGGGCATAAGTACGGAGTCACCGCTGATGGTCACGCCGGACAGGTCGGCACGCACCACTTTGCGCAGCGCGTCAACACCATCCACGCCAACGATGAGTACGTTCAGATCCTTGCCATTGGCATCCTTCATGCTCATCATGCGAGTCGGCGCGTAGATACTATCCTTAATGCCCTTAATCTTGGCGACCTCATCGGCCTGTTTGCTGGTCATATCAGCACCGGCCGCGATCATGTCGACGCTGTAGCGCGTGGTCAGCGCCTCGTTCATGGTTTGCTTGGCGCTGGCGGCACCGGTGGCGATGGTGGAGACCAGCGTCACGCCGATAAGCAGTGCGGCACCGGTGGCGGCCACGCGGCGCGGATTCTTCTGGATGTTCGCATGCGCCACCTTGGCGGACGGCCCGGCAAACGCAACCAGCGCGCCCACACCGCGCATCAATACCGGCAGCCAGAATGTGGCGGAAAGCACCAGTCCGAGGAAGATCAGCGCGCAGCCGGCGATGGCGGCAAGCAGTACCATCGGATACTGCTTGTCGGCCAGCGAATCATGTCCGGCGATCTTTTCGTTCATCTGCCAGGCGGAGAATGCGGCCAGACCGATGCCGACGAGCACCAACAGACCCGCAAGTATGGCACGGATCTTACCGGCCCGACGGGTATCGTTCAGTTCGATGGGCCGCAGCGCTTCCAGTGGAGTCACGGCGGTGACGGAACGTGCGGAGCCAAGCGAGGCGATCACGGTCATAGCGATGCCGAACGCAATCGGCACCACGAACGCCGGCCAGGACAACACCAATCGCATGGTCATGCCGGTGGCTTTCATCAGGCCGGATTGGCACAGCGCCGCCATCAGTCCGATGCCGAGGCCCACGCCCAGCATGGAGGCGATGAGTCCCAGCAGACCAGCCTCGAACAGTACGGAGACATACAGCTGGCCTTTGTTCGCGCCGATGGTGCGCAGCAAGGCAAGCGTGCGACGGCGTTGGGCGACGAGCACTTGGAAAGTGTTGGCGATGACGAGCGCCGCGACCAGCATGGCGAGGATGCCGAAGCTCAGCAGGAAGATGGTGGTGATACTCGTATCGCCCTTGCTCACGGATTTGATGGATTCCTCTTCCATCGCTGCGCGGGATTGCACGGTGAAATGTTTTGGCAGCAGCTTGTCGATTTGTTTCACGGTGGCGTCGGCGGACGGCTGATCGGCATCGTCGATATCGAGGTAGACAAGATAGACATTGAGTTTGCCGAAATCGTCGATACCGTTCATCGCGGTGATCACGTTATCGGAAAGCACTGAGGCTCCGCCGTAGTACGCATAGGCGCCGTTCGGATCTTCAGTGATACCCACTACGCGAACGGTCATACCGGAATCAGCGGCAGTGTCGTTGCCGGCGGAACCGTAGCCCGTCGAAGCTACGGCCTGCGCGGTACGGGAGTTCACGGTCACGCTATCCCCCACCTTGACACCAAGCTGATCGGCCACGGACTTAGTCAATGCTATTTCGTTGCCATCGACCGGCTGGTCGCCTTGAATGATGCTGACCGGCAGCAGATCACGCTGTGCGGCGGTGGTGATGGCATAGCTGCTGGCGTGCTTATCGCCATTGGCCACGGTTACGGAACTCGAGGATTCGACGCGCACATCCTTGACACCTTCTGTGGCGCGGATACGGTCGAGTTGGAAGTCGTTCACCGTGCGAGTGTAGATGTCATTCCGCTCCTGCTCGTTCAGGCCCTCGCTGGAGTCCACGCTGATCACATAGTTCGCGCCGCCAAGCTGCGCGGTGGTCTGACGGGCCAGGGAATCGTTCATGGCGTTACCGAACAGGAATGTGGCCGCAATGAACGCGGTGCCGATCAGGATGGCGATGCCGGCCGGAATCAGCATTCTGGCGCTTTTCTTCATGAGTTTCACTGTGATGGAAAACATGGGTTCGTCCTACTCTCTTGCTTTCCGTGGGTCAGCGGGCGTGGCGTGCGGCGGCACGGGCGTGGCGCAGCGTTCCCTCACACCCAGAGGTGGGAACGGCCGGCGGCAGCGGCGCATCGGTGATGGGCAGATCCGGCACGTTGCGCACGCCTGCCATCTGTGCCATCTGGTCAGCAGGAGTATCGGTAAGAGTGGTGCGGGTGGTGCGCTCTCGCTCGGCCATAAGCAGTTCATTCATGACTTCGGCGTTGGGATGCTGTTCGTCGGCCACGATCCGTCCGTCGGAGAACACGATGGCACGGTCCGCGTAGGAGGCTGCCACCGCATCATGCGTGACCATGACGATGGTTTGGCCAAGCTCGTTGACCGAACGCTTCAGGAAGCCGAGCACTTCGGCGCTGGAAACGGAGTCGAGGTTGCCGGTCGGCTCGTCGGCGAACACCAGCTTCGGCTTGGTAATCAGCGCGCGGGCGATGGCCACGCGCTGCTGCTGGCCACCGGACAGTTCATTCGGTCGGTGGTTCAGGCGCTGCTTCAGTCCCAGGGTTTCGACGAGCAGGTCGAACCAGGCGCGGTCGGGCTTGTCTCCGGCGAGAGTCAGTGGCATGAGGATGTTCTGTTCGGCGGTGAACATGGGCAACAGGTTGAAGCTTTGGAAGATGAAGCCGATCTTGTGGCGACGTAGCAAGGTGAGCTGCTTGTCGTTCATACGGGTCAGGTCTGCCCCGCCGAACAGGATATGGCCGGAAGTGGCGGAGTCGAGGCCGGCGAGCGTGTGCATAAGCGTGGATTTGCCGGAACCGGACGGGCCCATGATGGCGGTGAATTTGCCGCGTTCGAAACTGACGTTCACGTTGCGTAAAGCATGAACCGTGTTGTCTCCGGTGCCGTAGTCCTTGACGAGGTCAACGGCCTGAATGGCGATGCCGTGTGATGCGGCGGGGTTTTGTGCGTTCATGACGTCTCTCCATAATTTGACCGGGCCCATTGCCCGGATGATGATTCCAACTTATGAAGAAATGGCGGCGCTCCCCATCGTGCGCCAGGCTGAATTATCGGTTCATCCTCATCCTCGAGGATTACGGGATTATATGCGCAGCGAATGGTTCTCAATAAGAAAACTGTGAAGCCTATTAGCAAAGAAACGAACACGGGTTTTCCGGAATCGGCCTTATGTTGCGGTTCGACGATATGTGCGATTGATTGATAATGTGCGTTTGACTCACACTTTTCCTATTGAGGATCATTCGCTGTGCAGTCAAACACAAGAAAGCTCGCACTGCATGACGTCAGTGCGAGCTTTCTACTCCTTGAGTCAAGTTATCGGACGGAAGGTCCCCCATGTGCCTTTGCATTGTGCGGCGCACCCCATAAGCGCCGCTCCCCTTCCTGCCTCAGCGCGCCTTCCTGCCGTCTCACTTGGCCAAGCCGGAAGCGCGAAGGGCTTCGAAGCCGCCCTTCAGATCGTCGAGGATGTCCTCGATGTTCTCGGTGCCGATGGACAGGCGGATGGTGCCCTGGTGGATGCCCTGGTCCTCCAGCTCTTCCAGGGTCTCCTGGGAGTGGGTGGTGGAAGCCGGGTGGATGACCAGCGACTTGGCGTCGGCCACGTTGGCCAGCAGGGAGAACAGGTGCAGGTTGTCGATGAACACGCGAGCCGCGTCCTTGCCACCCTTGATGTCGAAGGTGAAGATGGAGCCGGCTCCGTTCGGGAAGTACTTCTCGTACAGGGCGTGGTCCGGACGGCCCTCGATGGACGGGTGGGAGACGGACTCGACTTCCGGCACGGTCTGCAGGTACTCGACGACCTTCAGCGCGTTCTGAACGTGGCGCTCGACGCGCAGGGACAGGGTCTCGGTGCCCTGCAGCAGCAGGAAGGCAGCGAACGGAGACAGGGTGGCGCCGGTGTCGCGCAGCAGAATGGCGCGGACGCGGGTCACAAAGGCGGCTCCGCCGAGGGCCTCGTAGAAGTTCAGGCCGTGGTAGGAGGGATCCGGCTCGGTCAGAGTCGGGAACTTGCCCGGAACGGCGTTCCAGTCGAACTTGCCGCCTTCGACGATCACACCGCCGAGGGTGGTGCCGTGGCCGCCGATGAACTTGGTGGCGGACTCGACCACGACGTCAGCGCCATGCTCCAGCGGGCGGAACAGGTACGGGGTGGCAAAGGTGTTGTCCACAATCACCGGCAGGTTGTGCTTGTGGGCGATTTCGGAGATGGCTTCGAAGTCCGGCAGGTCGGCGTTCGGATTGCCGAAGGTCTCGAAGTAGACGAGCTTGGTGTTCTCCTGGATGGCGTCCTCGAACTCCTGCGGGTTCTCGGCGGAGACGAAGGTGGTGGTGATGCCGTCGCGCGGCAGGGTGTGGCGTAGCAGGTTGAAGGTACCGCCGTAGATGTTCTTGGCGGCGACGATGTGGTCACCGGACTGGGTGATGTTGCGCACGGCGTATTCGACGGCGGCGGCGCCGGAAGCGACGGCCAGACCGGCGGTGCCACCTTCAAGGGCGGCGATGCGGTCCTCGAAGACGCCCTGGGTGGTGTTGGTCAGACGGCCGTAGATGTTGCCCGGGTCAGCCAGCCCGAAACGGGCCTCGGCGTGGTCGAAGTTGTGGAAGACGTAGCTGGTGGTGGCGTAGATCGGGACCGCGCGGGAGTCGGTGGCCGGGTCGGCCTGCTCCTGACCCACATGCAGCTGCAGGGTCTCAAAACGGTACTTCTTGTTGTTCTCGGCCATGGTATTCTCCTTGGTTGCGCTAGGTCGCGAGGATATTTTCCTTGCCACCCGCCTGCCGTGTTCGGGCGGTTGGCGAGGTGTTGGTTATGAAGTTACGACGCTCAAGGTGCATGTCGCAAGCTGAGCGTTATCGGGGTTGCCTATAGACCCTTATAAACCCTTGGAATCATTGGGATATGAGGCGGTTACGTCGGGCAAAATAGTCATCAAAAATCTCACGACACGCCGAGACACTTCCACGTCTCTTCGCGACAGAAATCCAGGAAATCATCCTCAATTTCCTGAAATTCTGTCACTGAGGTGACGTCAGCGACAGAATTTCAGGACGAATGGGTTTATTCCCGAAATTTCTGTCGCTCAGATGGAACTAGCAACGGAATTTTTGGGGTGGATGGTTTTATTTCCAAGATTTCTGTCGCTAGGAGTTTGAGCGATCTGTTGAATTCGGCGACGGAACCTCACCAGATGAATACCGGTTAGCGTGTCCGTATCCCTACAGACTAGTGTCAACTGTGATTATGTGACATCCGTCTGATTGATTGGAGTTTTCTAGTGTCCGACGTTACGTTGTACGACCGCGATCCGAAGTACATCCCGCGCGTGGCCGCCGTGCATGACATGTGTGGCTATGGCAAGTGCTCGCTGACCGCCGCGATTCCGATTCTTTCGGCAGCCGGCTGCGATGTCTGCCCGGTGCCGACCGCCCTGTTCTCCGCACACACGAAGTACGCGGTGTTCACCTTCCATGACACCACGGATATCCTCTCCGGCTATCTGGATGCCTGGCAGAAGGAAGACGTTGAGCTTGACGGCGTGTACTCGGGATTCCTGGGCTCCCCCGATCAGGTGGCGATTATTCAGCGTCTCTACCGCGAATATCCGAATGCACTACGTTTGGTCGACCCGGTGATGGGCGACGCCGGTGAAATGTATCCCACGTATACGCCGGAACTGTGCGAGGCGATGGGTGCGCTGGCCGACGGCGCCGATGTGCTGATGCCGAACCTGACTGAAGCGAGCATTCTGACCAAGCGCGACTACCCCGGTCAGGATATCGATGAAGCCACGGTTGACGAGCTGTTGGGCGCGCTGCTGGAGCTTGGCGCGAAGAACGTGGTGTTGAAGGGCATCGACCATGGCGACGGCAAGATCATCAACTATGTGGCCAGCGCCTCCACTGGTGTTACCGGCAAGATCGAACTGGCACATGACAAGCTGCCGTACATGATTCACGGCACGGGCGATGCATTCGCTTCCGCCCTGTGCGGTGCGGTGATGGCCGGTCGCGGACTGGCCGAGTCTGCTGAGATTGCCGGCGAGTTCGTGCGTCATGCAATGGAAAGCACGCGCAACCAACCTCACTTCGAGGATCGCGGCGTCAGCTTCGAGCTCAATCTCGGAGAACTCACCAATTTGGTGAAGTGACCCACTTTGGCTCCCGCTGGCGGGAGCTGTCAACGAAGTTGACTGAGGGTGGTCTACTATCTGCACGCACCACCCTCAGTCTAGCGGGAGCATCCCAATCTACCGATTCTTGAAGTACTTGAGCAGGTGGCTTTCCCGCGTGCTGAGTACGGCAACTAACGCCCCAACCAGCACACCAACCACTACGCTTATCGGCACCCGAAGCAGCGTGTCGGTAAGCGCCATTGCCTCTGCATTCCCGTTCTCCAGCCGTACCCATACCAGTAACAGGCTTGATATCAGTATGCCGGCAAGTGCCCACACCCTGAGTTCTAAATAGAAGCGCAACACCCGCTCTATGGTTGGAAGTGTTCAAGTTCATAACCAGAGAGAAAGCGTCGCGCTCGATATGAAAGCCTATTCCCACCTGTCGGCAGAGGAACGCATCCGGATCGACGAGTTGAGGAACCGCGAGGGGCTCGGGGTCCGCCAGATCGCCCTGAGGATCAGCCACGGCAAGCCCACCGTCAGCCGCGAACCGAGGCACGGCCCGTGGCTCGCGTCCAACGAGGACGAGTCCTACCGCCCCTACCGGCCGAAACGGCTGAAGACGGACGCATCCGCCGCTACCTGCCCAAGAGGACCAGTCTCGACGACCTCACGGACGAGGACCTGCAGGCCATCGTCCAGGAGATCAACGACACCCCCATGAAGGTCCCGGACTGGGAAACGCCCAACGAGGCTTGGTACCGCAAACTCGGCAAGGTAATGTCGAAGACAAGCCACCCACAGACAAACGTTGCACTTACAAATAGGTAACGGGATCGCGAATGTCATCCGCTGGATGACATAGCGAAGCACATACTTTCTGAACTAATGGTGGATAACCGCACTTTCATCCACACGCTGTCCACAACACGCCAAGCCGCGTCATGGTATCCACATTTGCCGGTCGCCCTTGCGTCCCGATATCACCAACCCGCACAGTGGAATCATGAATGATGCAGCAACTTCCACGGAACACATCGCAGCCGCAATGGGCGACCGCAATTTGTCACCCAAGCAGTTCGGCGCTCTTGGCGAACGATATGCGGCTGTTTGGTTGGAGAAGAAAGGATGGACCACACTGAGCCATAACTGGCGTACTCGATACGGCGAACTGGATCTTGTGATGCTCAACGACGAGCACACTGTGGTGTTCGTCGAGGTGAAATCGCGCCGCACCATCCAGTACGGCTGCCCGCAGGAGGCCGTGACGCCGGCCAAGCAACAGAATCTCAGGAAAGCTGCTTGCGATTGGCTGCTTGATTGCCGCAACCGTATCTCGCACAAAGCCGTCAGATTCGATGTCATCACCATCGTGTTGCGCGTGGGTAGACCGCTGGTGCATCACATTGAAAACGCGTTTTAGCGAAAGGATCAAGCATGGCCATTGGCAGCGCCCTTTCGGTCGGTCTGATCGGACTCAAGGCCTTCATTGTCCAGGTACAGGCTTTCATCAGTCCCGGCCTGCCATATTTCAGCATCATTGGACTGCCAGATACCTCACTGTCCGAAGCGCGCGAGCGAGTGAAATCGGCATGTCAAGCCAGTGGTTTCTCATGGCCACAAACCCGTGTGACCGTGAATATGAGCCCCGCTTCCCTACCCAAACGCGGCTCATCACATGATTTGGCCATTGCCGCCAGCGTTCTCTGCGCAGCTGGAGCCATTGGCCACGATTGTCTGGAAGACACTATTGTGCTTGGCGAAGTGAATCTTGACGGTTCGGTACTGCCTATCCATGGATTACTGCCAATCATGTTGCATGCGCAGGAACGCGGCATCCGAAAAGTAATCATTCCCTATCGCAATCTTGACGAGGCTTCGATGGTGGAAGACGTGGATGCAATCGGCGTAAGACATGTGGGCGAGCTCATCGAGCTCATGGGAGGCAATGCCTCATATACAATCCCCGATCTGCAGCTCGCGGAGGATGCAAGTGCCTCCGAGCAAGCCGAAGTCAGTGAAAACGGATACGCAGACATGAATGAGGTGTTGGGCCAGGAACATGCCAAATGGACGCTGCAGGTAGCGGCCGCCGGAGGCCATAACCTCATCATGACCGGACCTCCCGGCACGGGAAAAACCATGTTGGCTTCACGATTACCCGGCATCATGTGCCCATTGGAAGATACCGAACAGCTGGAAGTCGCTTCGATTCGCTCGCTGTGCGGCACCTTATCGCAATATGGCATCACCGATGTGCCTCCGTTTGAAGCGCCGCATCATACCGCTTCCACAGCGTCACTGGTCGGCGGCGGCAGTGGCATCGCAGCACCGGGCGCGATAACCCGCGCTCACCGTGGCATTCTGTTTTTGGACGAAGCACCGGAGTTCAGCGCCCGGGCCTTGCAAACGTTGCGCGAACCATTGGAATCCGGCTATGTGGCTCTCTCCCGCTCCAAAGGAAGCACGTATTACCCAGCTGCATTCCAGCTGGTCATGGCGGCAAATCCTTGCCCATGCGGATATTATTACGGCACTGGCGAGCGCTGCAGGTGTCGGGAAAAAGATCGCATGAGGTATTTCTCCCGTTTATCGGGCCCGGTACTTGACCGAGTAGATATTCAGATGACAGTGCCGCCCGTCCCCCGCATCACCGTGCAGCATGAACCGCTCGGCGAATCCAGCGCCACAATTCGTGCACGCGTGATTCGTGCAAGAAACGCCGCCAAAGATAGGTTCCAGCAATTCGGGTGGACATGTAATGCTCAGGCATCCGGCACGTGGCTGCATGCGAACACCTCGCTCAAGGCGATGGAACTGGTCAATCGTGCCTTGTCCTCGCAGCAGCTGACGTTGCGTGGAGCTGATCGTGCCATGCGATTGGCCTGGACCCTCGCCGATCTGGCCGGCCGGATTTCCCCTACCGAACAGGATGTCCATCAAGGTATCGAAATGAGAACGAGAGTGTCATGAGTACCACCAATATGATTGCCGAGCCCGCTTCAGTTCACGGCTCCCCTCACACAATCGGAAAAGCCGAAGCGGCCGCACAGACCGTGCGCTCACGTATTATCGCCGCTCCTTCACTAGATGCCCTATACCGTGCCGCGCTCACGTTCTGCATCGATGGCGCGGATGCGATGATGTACGCCACACTCAAAGGAGCCGAACATGCTGAGGCATTATGGCAGGTCTTGTCACAGTGTCACCCTGACCGGCCTTCCGATGTTCGCCAAAAAGCACTGACCTGCATTGATCGCATGTTCATCAATGGTCTGACCCGCTGGGGTCGCAAACCCACACCCAGCGCGATGAACGCTTTTCGCAATGCCCTGTCCGGCTGGCATCAGCGGATGGACGCCCTGCCCTCGCAAGACATCGTTTCCTTGGCCGACTGGTTCACCATGGATGGCACACAATGGATTATCGGCCCGGGACACCCATGCTGGCCTGCGCAATTGACCGACCTATCCATCCGCTCCGACTGGGCACCTCCCTTATGCCTTTGGGTCAAAGGCGATCCGCGGGCCCTGACCAGCTGCGCAAAACCGGTGGGTATTGTCGGCTCCCGAGACGTCAACGAGTACGGACGGTATGTGGCCCATACGGTTGCCGAGCAAGCCGCGGTGGATGGTCATCTGGTAGTTTCAGGAGGCGCGATGGGCACGGACGCGGCCGCTCATTGGGGTGCTCTGAACGCTCTGCACGGCCGCAAACCAGGATGCGTGGGCAGAACCGTCGCCGTATTCGCCGGCGGACTGAACCATATGGGGCCAGCTCGCAATCGCACACTGTTTGAACGCATCGAATCGCAGGGAGGCGCGCTCATCAGCGAACTTTGTCCCGGCACCATTCCCGAGGCGCGCAGATTCCTGCTGCGCAACCGTATTATCGCGGCATTGTCTTCCACACTGGTTGTGGCACAGGCGAGATTGCGCTCAGGCGCACTGAATACTGCGGGCTGGGCCTGCGAGCTGATGCGCGAGGTGTATGCAGTGCCAGGAGACATCAATCAGCCATGCAATGCCGGCTGCAACAAAATGATTGGCGACCATCAGGCCACGATTCTATGCGCCGCCACCTCCACGAAAGACATCTGTCACAAGCGCCATCAGCCGATTATGGAACGATGCCCAGGCATGGCGGACAACGCACAGCGCGATGCCAGTGATCCAGCGCCTTCGTGTACGACCAAGGCGGTCCACAAGAAATCCGAGCAGCCTACGCTATCCCAGGCTGTCATCACGACTCCCTTGCCGTCTCGCACAGACTCCAAGGATTTCTCCTCATCCCACCACATGCCAGATTTGCGCGCCCAGGCATCGTTGCAGCCCGATGCGGAAGCGCAACAGACGATACAGGTCAGCACATTGTCGGAAGCGGAACGCTTGATGGTCGGCCTTATCCGCGAATGCCGTACGCATCGCCTCGCCATCACACCGGACACCCTGCTGCGCGCGGCCAGGAATAACGACCTCGAGGAAATACCGGATATCGCCACCGTACTGGAACTGCTCGGAGCGCTGGAACTGCGAGGAGCGATTCACCGGGAGACCGGAACGGTCACGCTCAGTTGTCGCCTCATCTGAATCATGGAGACGCCAGTCTTACACACCGCTAGAACAAGAATTGTCAGCACCCTCATGACACGATGACGGCGCTGTTCGGCGGGTGTGCAAGAATCGAATCCATGAGTCCGAAACGTTTGGAAGATATGTATGATGCAGTGATCGTCGGTGCCGGTGCGGCTGGTTTGTCGGCGGCATTGGGACTGCTGCGATCCCCCGAAATCGCCGAACTCAAGGAACAAGGCGTGGACCCGAAGATCCTTGTGGTCTCCAAACTACAGCCGCTGCGTTCGCACACCGGTTCGGCTGAAGGAGGCATTGCCGCAAGCCTGGGCAATGTGGAGTCCGATGACTGGCATTGGCATTACTACGACACCATCAAGGGCGGCGACTGGCTTGTTGATCAGGACGCGGCCAAGCTGCTCGCCGAGTATGCGCCGCAGACCGTGATCAATCTGGAGCGTCAGGGCGTGGCCTTCTCCCGTACCGAGGACGGGCATATCGCACAGCGCCGATTCGGCGGCCATACGCGCGAGTTCGGTGGAGCCCCGGTCAAGCGCGCCGCCTATGCGGCCGACCGTATCGGCCACCAGATTCTGCACGCCTTGTGGCAGCAGTGTGTGGCCGCCGGCGTTGAGTTTGCCGAGGAATGGTATGTGACCGATCTGGTGCTCGCCGATGATGGCAAGCAGGCGGCCGGTATTGTGGCTTTTGATACGCATACGGGCAAGATTCAGGCCATTCACGCGCGCAATGTGCTGCTGGCCACCGGAGGCGCGGGCCGACTGTTCCACACCACGTCGAACTCTTGGGACTTGACCGGCGACGGCATGGCGCTGACCCTAGCTGCCGGCCTGCAGCTTGAAGACATCGAATTCGTGCAGTTCCACCCCACCGGTCTCGCGCACACCGGCATCCTGCTTTCCGAAGCGGCACGCGCCGAGGGCGGCATCCTGCGCAATGCCGACGGCGAGCCGTTCATGGAACGTTATGCTCCAGAGCATAAGGATCTGGCCGCGCGCGACGTGGTCTCCCGCTCCATCATGGCGGAGATCGACGCCGGCCGCGGCGTTGCCGACCCGAAGGATCCGGATGGTCCGAAGGACTGCGTCTGGCTGGATATGACCGGCATCGACCCTGAACGTATGAAGGAAGTGCTGCCGCAGGTGGTCGAAACCATCGAACAGTACGCGAACCTCGATCCGGCCAAAGACCTGGTGCCCATCAAGCCCACCGCGCACTATACGATGGGCGGCATCCCCATCACCACCAATGGCGAGGTGTACCGTTGGACGGACGATGCCGTGCAAATCGTCGATGGCTTGTTCGCCGCTGGCGAATGCTCCTGCGTTTCCGTACACGGCGCGAATCGCTTGGGCGGCAATTCGCTGCTTGACGCATGTCTGTTCGGCACGCGCGCCGGCCAAACCATGGCCACGCGTATCGCCGAGAATCCGGTCGACTCCCCCATGGCCGATGATTCGGCCGATGACATGTTGACGACGGCCGCCGATCATGCCGCCGAATCCCGTAAGTCCGAACTTGACGAGCTGCTCGCCGGCCAAGCCGATGATGTCGATGAGGGTTCCACGGCCAATCCTTATCAGCTCATGGCCCAACTTGGATCAGTGATGGAACAGGCTCTGGCTGTACGCTGCACCGCTCAGACCATCGATACGGCTCTGGCCCAGCTCAACAGCGACATCAAGCCGGTTTCCGATATCTTACGGGCACATGACAAAACCGCCGCCTTCAACCAAGAGGTCACCGCCATCTGGGAGGTCCGGCATTTGATTGAGCTGGCCGAGGCCATGTTGCACGCTTCCGAGTCTCGTCAGGAATCTCGTGGGTCCCTGCAGCGTCTTGATTTCCCCGAACGCGATGATGAGCATTTCCTCGCTCACTCGTTGGTCGCCGATGCCGGCCCGGTGAGCTTCAAGCCGGTGCATATCACCGACTACCCGCCCAAGAAGCGTGAATACTAAGCCGCCCAGGGCTTGTGACACAATAGATTGTCGAATAATCGGACTGATATCCACGGTTTCTGGAGGCAGAACATGGTTGAGGCGAACAACACAACGGTTACCCTGCAGGTGCATCGTTTCACGCCGCGCCCCGAGCGCGCCGAACGTGCACGCGGCGGCAGCCCGTTCGCCAAGAAAAGCTCCCCGTTCGGTGGCGGCTCGGATTCAGCGGCACGCCGCCGCCCGCGTGGCAAGCAGTGGGTGCAGGAATACACCATTCCCGCGCGTCCATCGGACACCGTGCTCGACTGTCTGCTGACCATTAAACGCACCATCGACCCGACGCTGGCCTTCCGCTATTCATGCGGTCACGGCATGTGCGGCTCTGATGCCGCAGCCATCAACGGCACACCCACTCTGCTGTGTACGGCCACCGTCCGCGACTGGGCCAAGCAGCCTAGTACAGCTCCGGAAGTCGATGATGAGGGATTCCGACGCACCGGCGACGAAACCGCTAACGAACCCGACGTTCCCGCCGAAAACGTCGAAAACAACATCCCTGAAGGTTCTCTGGGTGTTATCGAACTGGCTTCCTTGCCTGGATTCCCGCCGCAACGTGATCTCATCGCCGACATCGACCCGATGCTCAACCAGATTCGTAAACTCACCCCGTATCTTCAGGCTGATGGCGTGCTTGCCACCACCGCCGAAGGCAAAGTGGACGTTTTCGAATACCTGCAGAACCCCGAGCAGCTCGCCAAGTATGAGACGCTGAGCAATTGCATCGCCTGCGGTGTGTGCGAGGGGGCCTGCCCGGTATACGCCGGCGGCGATGCATTCGTTGGCCCGGCCGCATTGATCTGGGCTTCCCGCTTCATCAACGATTCACGTGATACCAAGGCCATGGATCGCATGGATGCCATTGATACCGCTGACGGTGTGGCCGGATGCCAATCGGTGCGTGCCTGCTCCCGCCACTGCCCGCGCGGTATCGATGTGGGCGAGGAAATGTGGCAGATCGTGGCCAAAGTCCGCGAGCGCTGAATCATTGCCGGGTAGATACCGGAAAGTCATAGTCTGAGAGAACGAATATCGAAGGAACGGTTATGGACAGAACACAGTACACGAATCTCGCCAAGGCATGGGAATTCACCGAAGAACATGCTCGCGAACTTGAACCGTCCACACTGGCTGATGCCCGTACCGCCGCCGACGAATCCGGACAACTGCAAGGTCCAGCCGCACAAGCCCGACTCCTGGGCCTGCTGGTCCGTTTGACCGGGACCTCCTCGGTAATCGCCGTGGGCACCGGCTCCTTGGTGGAGACTCTGCAACTCGCCTATGCCTTGGACAACAAGGGACAGTTGACCGCCGTCGATTCCACCGCACAGGGCATCACACTGATTCGCAAGGCGTTTGCCGAACTGCAGGACGAGACCGCTACCACGCTTCGTGCGGTGAATGCCCCGGCCAGTGTGTTTCTGCCCAGGCTCAATGCCAATGATTACGATTTGATTGTGGTGGCCGGCGATGCGGAGAATTATGCCGCCACATTCGCCCAGGCGTCCCGCCTGCTACGTGATCATGGTGCCATCGTATTCACGGACGCATTGGCTTTGGATACGGAGCAGGGCGGTGTGATCAACCCGGCCGACCGCAGCGGCAAGGCCACGGCCATGCGCGAGCTCATCACTACCGTCGAGCAGGATGAGGAATTTGAATCCACACTTACTCCGGATGGTACCGGACTGCTCATCGCATACAAGAAGTAATATTTCTTGGCTTCCCTTGACGGAGGGGAGCCAAATGCCCTCAGACAACCATACTCGTGGCCACGTCCACGGCTTCGTCGGCATCGTCAGTCACGGTAACCAGCTTGGGATCTATCTTCGAAATCATGCCACGCTCGGCGACCGGCCCATCCAACCAGTCGAATAGCCCCTGCCAATAATCCTTACCGTACAACACCACCGGAATGTTCGCCACCTTGTGGGTCTGAACCAGGGTCAACAGCTCGAACATCTCATCCAACGTGCCGAAGCCGCCCGGGCAGACGATCACACCGGAGGAATACTTGACGAACATCGTCTTCCTGACAAAGAAGTACCGGAAGCTCATGCCAAGGTTCACCCACTGGTTCAGCCCCTGTTCAAACGGAAGTTCGATGCCAAGCCCCACCGACTTGCCGCCAGCCAATGCCGCTCCCCGGTTCGCGGCTTCCATAATGCCCGGCCCGCCACCAGTGATGACGGCGATATTGCGCTTGGCGATCTGGCTGCCCATGCGACGAGCCGCCTTGTAGTCCGATTCGGTGCGTTGTGTGCGCGCGGAGCCGAAAATCGATACCGCAGGCCCCAGCTCGGCAAGCGCACCGAAGCCATCCACGAATTCGGATTGGATGCGCAGCACACGCCACGGATCCATATGCAGCCAATCGGTATCCTGATCCGGCTTGAGCAGGTTCGCGGTGGTGTTGTCCGAAGGAATCATCTGGCCGCGCAGAATCACCGGGCCTCGATGATAGGTGTCCCCCAGCGGCGCGGCGTCCTCCAAATCAACCGGATTCATCGGAATTTGTGCGACTTGAATGTTGGCTTGTTCTTCGGCAATTGTTCCGACGTTCGGATTCCCGTCAACACCGGTGTTTGTCGGCTGCTTTATACCGGATGCTTTTTTGCCATCGGCCTTTTGGGATTTTTTCTGCTTCTTCGCCATTTGGTACCTCCATGGGCTCTAGCAGTATCCTAGGCAGATTAACGACGGAAGTCGATTTCAACGCTTTCCGTGCCGTCCGCAAGGGTGATGGAATGCTCCGCCAGCTCGTCGGAATGCGTATTGACGTCGGACTCGGCGTCAGCCTCAGCAGCTGCAACGGCCACAGCCTGTTCAAATCGCTTGGATTGGCGGCTCAACAATACGCCGGAAATCGCGGCGGCGATCAGCGAGGCCACCAGCACACCGAATCGGGCTTCGGCGGACAGCTCCTGGTTCGTATAGGCCAGAGAGGCGATGAGGAACGACACCGTAAAACCGATTCCACAGGCGACGGCAGCGGGAATCATATCGCGAACGCGTAGCCCCTTGGCCATCTTGAGCCCTCCGACATGTGTGGCCAGCCAAGCGGTGACGATGATACCCAACGGCTTGCCGACCACCAGCGCCACAATCAGGGCGATGACCAGTGGCGAGAGCAGCAACAGCGGACTCAAGGATTCAAAATGCACGCCGGTGGCGAACAAGGCGAAAATCGGCAAAGCCAGCAGAGCGGAAAACGGCTTGAGCTTGTCCGCATATCGTTCGGCGCGCGGTGCGTATTCACCGTGCATCACACGTGCCGGGGTCAGCAAACCAACCAATACACCGGCCAACGTGGGATGGATGCCGGCTTCAAACATCATGATCCAGGCAAGGATGCCGACCACGCCCACCGCGATCCATGGCACTTTCTTAAGACGAACCAAATGTGCCCATACCACGGCACACACGGCGATGCCAATGAACCAGTACCAAGCATTGACCGAGGAGAAGAACACCGCTATCAAGATGATGGCCAGCAAATCGTCGACCGTGGCCAAAGTCATCAGGAATGCGCGGATCGAACCGGGCAGCGCCTTGGCAAACAGTGCGAGCACCGCCAACGAGAACGCGATATCCGTGGCTGTGGGCACCGCCCAGCCGTGGGACATCTCGGCGAACGGGATGCTGCTGCCAGTGGTGGCCAGGATCAATGAGCCAGGCTCCCCCGGGCCGAACTGCGAAAACAGTGCAGTGGTGGCCAGAAACAGGATGGGCGGGGTGATCATGCCCCCAACGGCACACAGCATCGGCACAGCGGCCGCCTTGGGATTAGCGAGCGAGCCGGTGGTGAGCTCCTGCTTCAGTTCGAGGCCAACAGTCAGGAAGAAGATAGTGAGCAAACCGTCCTGAGCCCAATGGCCGATCGGCAGATCAAGATTGGTATGCGGAATGAACACATGCGTTTCCGCTACGGCCTCAAATGCATGCGCGGTGAGGGGAAGATTCGCCAGAACCAGACCGGCAAGGGCAAAACCGAGCATAATCAGTCCAGATATGCGATCAGAGGCGGCTATCCGCCTGATCATGGGCCAAATGCCTCGTTTTGCGCCGGTGGTTGTGGCCATCGCGTCTCCTCGCTCGATAATGAATGATCTGCTGCTATGGTACGGAATATCTCAGGACGTTCAGCCCGGGGCGTACCCCCCTACTGACGGTCAGCCAGAGCGGTCTCGATGTTGGCAAGCACCTGTTCAAGCAGCCTGGTCGGACAGGCAAGGTTGACACGCTCGAAGAAGTTTCCAGATTCGCCGAACATCGAGCCTTCATCAAACCACACACGGGCCTCATTGCGCAGAAAATCGCAAAGTTCTTCAGGAGTATCGAAGCCCAGGCCTCGGCAATCGAGCCAAGCCAAGTAAGTGCCTTCCGGTTCAATCAGACGAATGCCGCTTACACGTGCAGTGAAGTCGCGGATGAGCCCGAGATTGCGTTCCAGCACTTCCATCAGTGCGTCCAGCCACGGTTCGGCATGGTTGTAGGCGGCTTGGCATGCGACCATACCGAAATGGTTGACGGTCAGGCCGCCGATATTATCCGCCGCCGCATCGTAACGACGCTTGAGATGCGGGTTCGGGATGATGGTGTTGGAGCACAACAGACCAGCCAGATTGAAGGTTTTGGTAGGCGCGGTGAATTCAAAGACGATATTCGCGTACTCAGCCCCCAACGTGGAGAACATGGTGACCTTATGTCCAGGATAGGAAAAGTCGGCGTGAATCTCGTCGCACAGCAGACGCACACGGCGTTTGATACAGATATCGCCAATGCGCCGCAGTTCTTCAGGCGTCCAGACACGGCCCACCGGGTTGTGCGGATTGCACAGAATCATGGCCGTGCAGCGAGGATCGGCGGCCTTGGATTCGAGATCATCAAAATCAATGCCATAGTGGCCGTTCTCGTCCAGTACCAGCTCGTTGTCGAGAATGGTCAAACCATTGTGCTCGGCGGCAAAGGTGAACGGGTAATAGACAGGCCGCTGGATAATGACCTTATCTCCCGGTCGGGTGACGGATCGCAGGGCCGTGTTGACGGCAGGCATCACGCCGTCGGACAGGCTCACCCATGAAGGGTCGATATGGAAATTATGACGATGCTCCATCCAATTGAGAAAAGCTGTGAAGTAGTCTTCAGTGGCGTAATCGTAACCGAATACGTCATGGGTGGCAGATTGGATGAGAGCCTCGACTACTTCAGGAGCCGGTTTGAATTCCATGTCTGCCACGGACAAGGGCACCACATCTTTGCCGTCCTCACCCATCTGTTCCACGACCTCATGCCATTTGGCGGACGAAGAGCCATGACGCTCAAGAATCGTATCGAAATCGTAAGGGGCATGCTGTGCCAGAATCACTGTTTCTCCTTCTTCACTACCGGCGAAAACAAACCTGACCCATCGTAAAGGAGGTATGTAACGAGAATTGGAAAAGCCTCGAAGGCATTTCGCTTCCGAGGCTTTATCGTGCGCCAGACAGGATTCGAACCTGCGACCTGCTGATCCGTAGTCAGCTGCTCTAATCCGCTGGGCTACTGGCGCATACCACCGTTGTCCCCGTGGTTCGGGAGTGCGCCAGACAGGATTCGAACCTGCGACCTGCTGATCCGTAGTCAGCTGCTCTAATCCGCTGGGCTACTGGCGCATATTGTCTTTCAGACAACTCGATATATATTACTCAAGGTTCGTGTTTGTGCAACCCATTGGTTACTCGGCGTGTCACAGGAACAGCGAGTCACAGTATCCGACAATCATGCTGTACGACGACGCTCCGCGGATTCCTGGATGACCGTTTCACGCAGCAGTTTCGGCGCACTGGTGCCTTCCACGGATGCCTTGTCGACAACCACCTGCTTGACATCCTCAAGACTGGGCAGCTGGAACATCGTGTCTTGCAGGGTGCGTTCGATAATCGAACGCAGACCTCGTGCGCCAATCCCCTGCTTGATAGCCGTATCGGCAATCGCTTGGACGGCCTGGTCGGTGAACTCCAGATCAACGCCGTCGACGGCAAACAGTTTGCGGTACTGCTTAATCAGCGCATTGGCCGGCTGCGTAAGAATCTCCGTCAAATCATCCACCGTCAGCTCCTTGAGCACGCTGGTGACCGGCAGTCGACCGATGAATTCAGGCAGCAGACCGAATTCGGCTAAATCATCGGCATTGACTTGCTTAAGCAGCTCCTCGTCTTTCAGGTCGGCGTCATGCCAATTGGCTCCAAAACCGGTTTCCCGGCGGCCCAGACGCTTGCGCACGATGTCCGTCAATCCTACGAATGCGCCGCCACAGATGAACAGGATGCCACACGTATCCATCTGCACTGTGTCCTGCTCTTTGTGCTTGCGAGTGCCTTCCAGTGGCACGGAAGCAATAGTGCCTTCAAGGATTTTCAATAGTGCCTGCTGCACTCCCTCACCGGATACGTCACGGGTAATCGAGGTGTTCTCGCCGGATTTGCGGGCGATTTTATCGATTTCGTCAATATAGATAATGCCGTGCTGGGCTCGGCTGACATCGCCGTCCGCGGCCTGCAGCAGACGCTGGAGCACGGTCTCCACGTCATCGCCCACGTAGCCGGCTTCGGTGAGCGTGGTGGCATCGGTGATGACGAACGGCACGTTCATCACACGGGCCAGTGACTGGGCAAGATAGGTTTTGCCCACACCGGTGGGCCCCAGCAACAGAATGTTCGACTTGGCGACTTCCACATCCGATAGCGGATCATTAGCCCGCTGAGACTTGCGGGCTCGCCCGGCTGATTGGAGCGCGGCATTGCCGTTCGCGCCGTCAAGTTGTTCGGCGGATTCCTGCAACTCCATATTGACGCGCTTGTAATGGTTGTACACGGCCACGGAAAGCGCCCGTTTGGCTTCTTCCTGGCCGATGACATATCGATTGAGATAATCGAAAATCTGCGTTGGTTTGGGCAGGCTCAGCGAGTTGACTTCGGCGTCTTTGCTACGCTCCTCGGAGATGATATCCACGCATAGGGCAATGCATTCGTCGCAGATGGAGGCATTGGGACCGGCCACCAGTTTGCGAACCTGACGCTCGGTTTTGCCGCAGAACGTGCAGCGAGGAATGTCCTCGTTGTAGCTCACCACACGCCCCATGAGATCTCCTTTGCCGATGAATACCGCACTGCCTGCTGTGCTTGTCTGTATGTTTACACGACGCACACATTGCCGTCGCCTTTCAACACAATACCCCCGGTCAGACCGACCGAGGGTATTGCAATGCCTAGTGTCCGGACGAATATCACTATTCGTCCACATGTTTGAGACCGTTACTGGCGGTGAGCCAGCACTTCGTCCACGATGCCGTAATCCTTGGCTTCGTCGGCGGTCAGGAAGGTGTCCACCTCGATGTCGCGGCGAATCTTCTCCACGTCCTGACCGGTGTGATTGGCGAGGGTTTCCTCCAGCCATTCGCGCATGCGGAGCATTTCCTTGGCCTGGATTTCAATCTCCGTGGCCTTGCCGAAGCCCTGGTCGATGGCCGGCTGGTGGATGAGCACACGGGCGTTCGGCAGCATCAGACGCTTGCCCTTGGTGCCGGAAGCCAGCAGAATCGCCGCTGCGGAGGCGGCCTGACCGAGGCATACGGTCTGCACATCGGGCTTGATGTACTGCATGGTGTCGTAGATGGCGGTCATGGCCGTCATCGAACCGCCGGGCGAGTTGATGTACATCATCACATCGCGGTTTGGATCCTGGGATTCCAAGACCAGCAGCTGGGCCATCACATCGTCGGCGGAGGCGTCATCCACCTGCACGCCGAGGAAGATGATGCGATCCTCGAACAGGCGGGAGTAGGCGTCCTGGGTCTTCATGCCGTACGGGGTCTTCTCCACAAACTGCGGCATGATGTAGCGGTTGGTTGGGGCCGCGGCCGGCATGAAGCCGGCTACACCCTGGCGGCCGGCCAGTCGGTCGGCGCGGGCGGCAAACTTCGCTTCTTCACTTGCCATAAGTCTCACTCCCCCTGCTGGTTGTTGCCGATGGTGTCCGGCGTGGTCACGAGCTTATCCACGAAGCCATAATCGAGGGCTTCCTGAGCGGTGAACCAGTGATCGTATTCGTTGTCGCGGTAGATTTCCTCGACGGTATGGCCGGTCTGTTCGGCGGTCAGCTCGCTCATGGTCTTCTTCATGTCCATGATAAGCTCGGCGTTGATGCGCACGTCGGTGGCGGTGCCGCCAATGCCTCCGGAGGGCTGGTGCATGAGCACACGGGCGTGCGAGGTCAGGTAACGCTTGCCCTTGGTGCCGGAACTCAGCAGGAACTGGCCCATGGAGGCGCACATGCCCAGACCCACGGTCGCCACGTCAGGCTCGATGAGCTGCATGGTGTCGTAGATGGCCATACCGGCGGTGATGGAGCCGCCCGGCGAATTGATGTACAGCCAGATATCCTTCTTCGGGTCTTCGGCGGCCAGCATCAGCAGCTGGGCGCAGATGCGGTTGGCCATATCGTCCTTGACCTCTTCACCCATCCAGATGATGCGGTCTTTGAGCAGACGGTTGAAAATCGGGTCGACGGGGCCGGCCGGGACGTCATCGCCCGCCATGACCGGCAAGGTCGCAAAGGCATTGCTCACCTTGATTCTCCTTCTAAATTACTCGAACATTGTTCAGACTACCGCCTTGAAGCGACTGAAGACGGCTTTTCACGCGCTTTTTGGCGGCCAGCGTAGGATATCTCTCCCTCCGTCTCGACTTCGTCGAGCCACCTCCCTCGTCAGAGGGAGGTTATTCGAGAGTATCGAGAACGTCGTCGATGAGCAGGCGAGTCTGGGACGAATCGTCTTTGAGGCGGGGGAACCGGCGCATTGCATTGGCTGGACTAGCCCCGGCGGCACGGGCCACATTCGACTTGCTGGCACCGCGCGAGACGGCCTTTTCCGCGAGTCTGTCAACCAGTGAGTCCGCGACTTGTCTCATCTGTTCGGCCACCCACAACTGGGCCATGTCCGTAGGCAAATCATAGTCTTCAGCCACACCGCTGGCGGCCTCCTGGATGGCGGCCCACAACACCATAAACGGCTTGCGGTAATAGTCGATCTGCTCAGACAATGGCTCGGCAGCAAGCGATTCCAGCGCCGCACGAATCTCAGTGTTTTCAGACATAGCTTATTCTTTCCGCTCCCGCCAGCGGGAGCCAAAACAACTTCCTACTTACGACGGCTCAACATCCACTTCGACACCAGTGACGATGCGGCCACGGCCAACCCGACCGGCATGAAGAACACACTGGGCGCTTCGGTCAGTTCCATCACCAAACACATGGCCATCAACGGCGCTTGCTGCGATGCCGAAAGCAATGCGGCGGCACCAATCAGCGCACAAGCAGTCACCGAGTCAGCCGGGAACAACAGTATCCAAATGAGCCCCAGCATTGCACCCAGCGTGGATCCCAACGCGATGCCCGGCTGCAATACGCCGCCTGAGGCACCCGAACGAATGGTCATTAGCGTAACCAGCGCTTTGGCAACAAACGTCAGCGCAAGCACACCCAGCAGCATGGCGATATTCGATTGAGACAACTGGAAACCGGCATTAACCGCCGTAGAAGCCGAACCGGAAACGTTGCCGCCGCCCGCCAACAGATTCCAAGGCGAGGCCGCCGCCGAAGAAGCCGATTGCGATGCGCCGGCAGCGGCAGAGCCCTCCGGCACGAATGTACTGAAACCAAGCTGCGCCGCAGCGCGCCCGTTGCCCATCACCTGCGGAACAACAATCGCCGCCAATCCAGTCACCAGACCAGCCAATGGCATCTGCCACAAAATATGCTTGTCATGCGATTGATGGGATTCCGCCCATTGCGAGCCTTTGCGAAACCATGCGCCAGCCACACCGCACGCTGCGCCGCACAGCACCGCAAACAGCATCAGGGTAGGCGTGGATTGCGGTTGCATGGCGGTGATGTCATAGAACGTGTGATGGCCCTTAATCGACGCCGCCACGAACGCGGCAATCGCGGACATGCCCAAACCGAAAGCGACCTTCTCAAGGGTCACGTCCACCAGCAGAATCTCCACGGCGAAGAACATGCCGGCAAGAGGGGCATTGTAGACGCCGCCCAAGCCGGCACCTGCCGCCACTGCTACCACCATACGGCGGTCAATGCCGTCGGCCCCTTCGATATGGAACAGGTCGCAGAAACGTTGCGCCAACATGGCGCCGAGTTCACGAGGAGCGACTTCTCGTCCAATGGACGCGCCCGAACCGACGATACCGATCTGCAGCACCACATGCACCAAGGTCTGCCATACAGGCATCCGCTCCCCCGCCACGGCTTTTTTGACCGATGGCACCTTGGTGGTCTTGTTACGCAGGAAATACCAGATAACGCCGGCTAGGGTGAGACCGATGGTCACCGAAATCGCACGGCGTACAGCGGGCACACCGAATGGGCCGGGCAATTCCGAACCCTCGACATAGCCGAGCATCACGTGCTCGACGCCGTAGAGCAGCAGCGTCAGCAGACCTGCGCCCGCGCCGATGATCACGCCAAGGATGATGGTTGTCGCTGCAAGCCAGCCAAGACGTTTGGCGGTAACTACTGGTTGCATGTCGACCTCCGCACTTTATGCAACGAGTATGCCCTTGGGAACTCCCCTCAGTCTCGCTACGCTCGACAGCTCCCTCAAGGAGGGGAGCCAATGGAACAATACTTCTTTAAGAATAGAAAGAGCCCGGAACCATGAAACACGGTTCCGGGCTTAACAGTTACGCTAACGCAAGCAAGCTAGGCTCACTCAGCGTCCTTGTCCTTGGAGGACAGCTCGTCAGCCACGGCAGCGGCGGCGGAAGCGGCCTCGACGGATTCGGACTCCTCTTCCTCAGCGGCTTCACCGAGGAAGTTGGAGAGGTCGACAGCCTCGCCATCGGCGGTGAACTTGACGGCGCGCATGCCGGCGAGCAGGCCCTTGGAACGTCCGACTTCCTGCACGGCGGAGCCGAGCTGGCCGTTCTTGATGATGGCCTGAATGAAGTTGTTCGGATCCATGCCGTACTGCTGGGCGATGGAAGCGAGGAAGTTGAACACGTCGGACTGGGAGACCTGGACGTCCAGCTTCTCAGCCAGAGCGTCGAGCACCATCTGGTCGCGCAGTTCCTTCTCGACGGTTTCCTCAGCCTGAGCCTTCTGCTCCTTGGTGGCCTTCTCCGGATGCGGGGTCATGCCCTTGAGCTGCTCGGCGACCATGTTGGCCTTGACGCCCTTCGGCACCGGAATCTCGAGGCCTTCCTGCAGCTTGGCGATGAAGGCATCGCGAGCCTCGGTGGCCTGACGGCCTTCGGCGTCCTGAGCGGCGGCCTTGCGGATATCGGCCTTGAGCTCGTCCAGGGTGTCGAACTCGGAAGCTTCGGAAGCGAACTCGTCGTCCAGCTCCGGCAGCTCCTCAGCCTTAACGGAGTTGACCTTGACCTTCACAGTGGCCTTCTGACCTTCGTGGTCGCCAGCTTCCAACGTGCCTTCGAAGGTGGTCTCCTCGCCAGCGGACAGGCCATCAAGAGCCTCATCCAGACCGTCGAGCATGGTGTTGGAGCCGAGCTCGTAGCTCACGCCTTCCTGGGAGTCAACGGTCTCGCCGTCGATCTCGGCAGTCAGGTCGATGTTGGCAAAGTCACCCTTGGTGGCCGGGCGATCCACGCCGACCAGAGTGCCGAAGCGCTGGCGCAGCGCCTCAAGGCGCTTGTCGACGTCCTCATCCTTGACTTCCGGCTTGGCGATGGCAATTTCGAGGCCATCGATTTCCGGCAGCTCGATGTCGGGGCGACGCTCGACGGTGGCGGTGAACTTCAGCTTGGTGTCGTCGTTGGCGGCCTGCGGCACGTCCTGCACGTCGAACTCCGGCTGAGCCATCGGGCGAATCTTCTTCTCGTCCAGAGCCTTGGAGTACAGCTCCGGCACGGCGTCGTTCACGGCCTCGCCGGCGACGGCAGCGAAACCGATACGCTGATCGATAATCTTGCCGGGAACGTGGCCCTTACGGAAGCCGGGGACGTTCACCTGCTTGGCGATTTCCTTGCGGGCCGCATCCAGGTACGGGTTGAGCTCTTCCGGTTCAACAGTGACGGTGAGCTTCACCTTGGTGGGCTCGAGGTTACGAACGCTGATCTTCACGCTAATGACTCCTCAAAAGTCGTATTTTCTTACAGTTCTGCCGTAAGGCAACCTCTACATAATAACGCCACTTACGGACGGTGCAACGAGTTTCACCTGCCAGTTTCTTGCGCCCTGCGCGATCAGGAACTCCTCGACGTCCACTTCGGCCGGATTCTCCACCCAGCATAGGTTGCGCAGAATCTGCGGCTTGATAATCATCTCGGCCGGCGTACGCGTATCTTCGGCTATCGAAGTGATCACGCGACGGACCCTTTGCAGTCGGTCATATCGGTCGGGGTGCCTTTGCTGCCAGAGTCGCATCGAACGCGGTGCATTCACTATGCCGTTCTCGTCCGGCGCGGGTGCCGGCATACTCGGCCATTGGGAGGGGCGCAGCGCCATGGCCCGATCAATGGCCTCTTTCCAAACCTTGGGTTTGACGGCACGCTGGATTGGGGCATAACGTTCAAACATCTTGTCTTGCTCGGTGCCGGTGCGAATGCGCACACGCTCATTGAGCGAGCGCAGAGCCCGAAACTGGGCGGCATTATGCGGCTTGCGCGTCGCAGCCTCGATAATCGAGGAATCAGACAACAGCAGGCTGGGGGCAATGTCATGCTGCCGGGCCAGTTTGTCCCGCTCCTGCCACAGAGACTTGGCGATGGCCAATCCCTGCGGATCACGGCTCAGCTGGGTGATGCGGGAAATGCGCAGCCACGGAACCGGATGGGGTTTGCGAGGGGCGAGTCCTTCGGACAGTGCATGGGTAAATTCCTCTTCAGCCCACTCGTCCTTGCCGGCGGCTCTCAGATCGCGGCGCATCAGGTTTTCGAGCTCGATCAGCACTTCCACGTCAAGCGCCGCATAGTTGCGCCAGTCTCGTGGCAGCGGGCGGTAGGACCAGTCAGCCGCAGAATGTTCCTTGGCCAAAGTGATGCCAAGATAATGTTCGGTGACGGCGGCTAATCCGAATCGATGCAAACCGAGCAGACGCGCGGCGATCTCCGTGTCGAACAGCGCCTTCGGCTGAAGTCCCAGATCAGCGAATCCCGGCAAATCCATCAGGGAATCATGCAAAATCCAAGTGGCATCGCCCACGGCCTCATTGAATTCGTTCCAGTCGGCACCAGATTGGGTCAAGGCGATGGGGTCGAGCAATGCGATGCCCGCACCTTCTCGTTTGCATTGAATCAGCCAATCCTCGTGGCCATAACGGAATCCAGATGCGCGTTCGGCATCGGCGGCCAAGGAGCCAGAAGCATCAGCCAACGCTTCGCAGACGTGATGATAGCCTTCAATCGTCGAGGTAACATCCGGCACTCCCCCGCGCGGCTCTTTCAGTAACCGTGGTTCGGTGTCATGGACGTCACTCAACTGGCGTCATCCTCCTCACGACGGGTAGTTGATCTGATGAATGCGGCCCACGAGTTCACTTGTGCGCCGGCGTCCATAGTACCGCCTGGCCCGGTCCCGTCAAGTGGCGTCCATGAGACACGTATCTCGCAACCGGCGCTGGTGCTGCCGGCCATCAGGCCGAATGTGGTGTTCTGGGTGACGGTGACAGTTCCGGAAATCGAGTCCGGTTCGACTTCGCCAAGATAATCGCACATATCTTCCCAATACATGCCCGGGGCGAGGGAGTCGTTTTCGGAAGGTTCCAGCGGCAGGCGCGCGAACGCCACGCATCGCCAATTGGAATTCCAATCAGGGCGCAGCTCGTGCGAATACAACGTCATTACCCATCCGGTGGCAACATGCGGCTCGGAAACACTGTCGGCGGCAAAGGGATGGCTATCCATCCGCTCGCCTGCTTCAAGTTCCACGCCAATGCCATAGTCGGCAAGGGTGGAAGGAACGGGAATTTCCCGATAGCGCACGTCATACAGGCGCTTCATGGCGCTCACGGATTCAACGGCCGCCCATACGTCATCCGGTACGCCCTGCGGGCGTTCGGGGTGCCCCTCATTGGGCGCACCCGTAGGGAATGCGTAAATATCGGCCATATCTCTAGGGTATGGGCGTTTTGGCACAATCGCGGTATAACGCGCGGCGTGGCGCGAGTTTTAGCCACTTTTAAGGGAATTTTATGTCCCCTAAGTCGGCTCCGTTCAACAGCTCTCCTCAGAGAGGGGAGCCAGAGAGATATAACTTGGCTCCCCTCTCTGAGGGAAGCTTCATCGAGATTTAGTACACAGTGAAGCCATGATCTTTGAATTGCTTGGCCACACGTTCGCGAGTAGCGGCGTTGGGCCCCTTCTGGTTCTCCAACGGATATGGGATGCGCAGCTCATGCCACTTCGGGCGGCCGAGCTGATGAAAGCCCAACACGTCGATATGTTCGACGGAATCACCGAAGGTCTCGCAGATCTTGGCTACGTTCTCCACGTTTTCCTCGGAGTCGGTCAGTCCCGGCACCAGCACGAATCGCACCCAAATCTTCTTGCCGGCCTTGGCGAGCCTCTGGCCGAAATCGATGGTGGGCTGCAACGTGCCGCCGGTCACCTTATGATAAGTCTCCTCGTCGCCGGACTTGACATCGAGTAGACACAGGTCGATGTCCTCGAGCATCTCGTCAGTGTAGTTGGTGTTGAGGAAACCGGATGTATCGAGGCAGGTATGTACGCCCATCTCCTTGGCCGCGTGGAACACACGCGAGACGAAGGCGGGCTGCATCATGGATTCGCCGCCGGAGAATGTGATGCCGCCATGCGTGGCCTTGAACAGGTCCTTGTAGCGGTCGACCTTCTTGATCATGGCATCGAGATAGACGGGCTTGCCGTCACGCATCTTCCAGGTGTCAGGGTTCTGGCAGTACTGGCAGCGCAGCGGGCAGCCGGACATGAACACGGTCATGCGGGTGCCCGGACCGTCCACGGAAGTGTTGATATCCCAGGAGTGCACGAAGCCGATATCGCCGGATTTGAGGGCGGAGAGGCGGTCACGTCGGTCGAGTCCGATTGGGGATTCAAAGCCGGAAAGGCCGCCCATCAAAGTCTGTGAGGCATAGGTCTTCGATTCCTTGAGCATATGCCTGGTAGTGGTGCGGAACGTGGGTGTTGCGGGCATCGTCGTCCTCCTGTCCCAAATGATGCGAAAGTCTATGTGGGGAAATAACGAAGGGGTGGAGCTGAGCCCCACCCCTTCGATTAGTCATTGCCGCGTATCGCGGGGTTGGTCATCAGTCGACGACGGCGCCCTGGTGGAAGGTACGGGAGATGACGTCGAGCTGCTGCTCCTTGGTGAGCTTGACGAAGTTCACCGCGTAGCCGGAGACGCGCACGGTCAGGTGCGGGTACTTTTCGGGGTGCTCGACGGCGTCCTCCATGGTCTCCTTGCGCAGAACGTTGATGTTCGCGTGATAGAGGCCGTGGCCGTTGCCGGCATCCAGGATGCCGACCAGATTGCCGATACGCTCGTCCTCATCGCGGCCCAGGCCATCAGGGGTGATGGTGTTGGTCAGCGAGATGCCGTCAAGAGCGTCGTTGTAGTCGATCTTGCCGACGGAGAACATGGACGGCAGCATGCCGTGGGAGTCCATGCCGTTCTCCGGGTTGGCGCCCGGAGCGTACGGAGTGCCCTTCTTGTGGCGGGACGGGAAGGAACCGGTGTTCTTGCCGTACTCCACGTTGGAGGTGATGGTCAGGATGGACTGGGTCGGGACGGCGCCACGGTAGACGGGCAGGCGCTTGACCTGGCCCATCACAGTGGAGACAACCCACTTGGCGATGTCATCGGCGCGATCGTCATCGTTGCCGTAGACCGGGAAGTCGCCCTCAGTGCGGTAGCCGACGACCAAATCGTCGTCAGCGCCCTCGACGTACTCGTACTCGTGGCCTTCGAGGTTCTTGGCATCCTTGTTGTAGATCGGGTAGACCTTGGCATACTTGATGGCAGCCAGGGAGTCGGCGGCGATGGACAGACCGGACATACCGCAACCAAGGGTACGGTATACTTCCTTGTCGTGCAGGGCCATCTCGATGGACTCGTAGGCGTACTTATCGTGCATGTAGTGGATGATGTTCAGAGCCTCGACGTAAGTCTCGGACAGCCACTCGAGAGCCTTCTCATAGTTGTCCTTGACCTTCGCGTAGTCCAGAGTGCCATCGGCTTCCGGGGTGATCGGGTCGATGATGCCCTTGTCGATGACCTGCATGCCGGTCATCTCATCGCGGCCGCCGTTGATGGCGTACAGCAGAGCCTTGGCGGAGTTCACACGAGCAGCGAAGAACTGCATCTGCTTGCCCACGCGCATCGGGGAGACGCAGCAAGCGATGGCGGCGTCGTCGCCCCAGTGGGAGCGGATTTCCTTGTCGGACTCGTACTGAATAGCCGAGGTGTCGATGGAGATCTTGGCGCAGAAGCGCTTGTAGCCTTCCGGCAGCTTCGGATCCCAGAAGATGGTGATGTTCGGCTCAGGGCCAGGTCCGAGGTGCTCAAGGGTCAGGGTGTTGAGCAGACGGAAAGAGGTCTTGGTGACCATCGGACGGCCGTCGTCGCCGAAGCCGGCATCAGACCAGGTCGCCCAGTACGGGTCACCAGAGAAGATGTTGTCGTAATCCTTGGTGCGCAGGAAGCGGACGATGCGCAGCTTCATGACGATGTTGTCGATGAGCTCCTGAGCATCGGTCTCGGTAATCTTGCCGGCCTTGAGGTCGCGCTCGATGAAGACATCGAGGAACGCAGAGTTACGGCCGAAGGACATTGCGGCGCCGTCCTGGGACTTGATGGAGGCCAGGTAGCCCATGTAGGTCCACTGCACGGCTTCCTGAGCGGTCTGAGCCGGGCGGGTCAGATCCAGGCCATACTCGTTGCCGAGGTTGATCAGCTGCTTGAGGGCCTTGATCTGCTCGTCGTGCTCTTCACGGAAGCGGATCCAGTGCTCGATCTCCGGCTCGGTGAAGTCGTTGCGGTACGGGATGGAGTCCTTGTCGCGCTTCTTGAAGGCGATCAGCTTGTTGACACCGTACAGAGCCACACGACGGTAGTCGCCGATGATGCGGCCACGGCCGTAAGCATCCGGCAGACCGGTCAGAATCTTGTTGTGGCGGGCGATCTTGATGTTCTTGGTATACACACCGAACACGCCGTCATTGTGGGTCTTGCGGTACTTGGTGAAGATCTTCTTGATCTCCGGATCCGGCTCCTTGCCGGCTTCCTTGATGGCCTGCTCGACCATACGCCAGCCGCCGTTCGGCATCATAGCGCGCTTGCAGGGCACGTCGGTCTGCAGACCAACGATCACATTGTCGACTTCCGGGGAGTCGATGTAGCCAGCCGGGAAGGCGTCGATGCCAGCCGGGGTGTGGGTGTCCACGTCGTAGACGCGCTGCTTGCGCTCTACAGCCAGGTAGTTGTCGTCAAGGTACTTCCACAGGTGCTTCGTCTTCTCAGTGGCAGGAGCCAGGAAGCTCTCATCACCCTCGTACGGGGTGTAGTTCTTCTGGATGAAGTCGCGGACGTCGATATCCTTCTGCCAGTTGCCCTCGGTGAAGCCGGCCCACGCCTTGGCGTCGAGCTCCTCTTGGGAGACAGCTGCATTTTCTACTGCGGTCATGTCACTCCTTAATGGGGTTGTAGGTTTCGCATCTTCACGGAACCCTTGCTTCACTAGTGTAGTTTGCACAGTCTTGAGAAAAGCTGAAATTGGGAGTGAGCTATCTCACATTCTTCTATGAGCGCTACCAATCCAGCGGTTTCCAGCATCCGCCGTCCGATTGTCACGGCCGATATTAGACAAAACCGCTCAACTCTCGATGTGAAGTTGAGCGGTGTAGCTATCTGTCATCCGTCATCGGCATGTTCGCCAATCGCGGTGAAAACACATATGGTCAGTCGGTATCCGACGATTTGCCGGCGGACGGTTTGACGCCGTAGTTATCCCAGCGGCGGTTTTCCTCATCCCATTTGGCGTTACGGTCCACCACTATATCCCACGCATGTTCGGCGTCTTCTTTGGTCTTGTACGGACCCATACGCTGTTCTATCGGCGAGATCTTGCCATATTCAGCCCGCTGCTTGACGGTGTTGTAATACCACTGATTCTTTTCATCATCTGCCATTGGTACCTTCTTCTGTAACTATTCACGGAATGCGTTGGTGATGGGCAGGCGACGATCGCGCCCGAAGGCAAGAGCTGTGACCTTGGGACCCAGCGGGTATTGTCGGCGCTTCCACTCTGCGCGATCGACCAAACGCATCACGGTGTCCACCGTGGCCTCATCGAATCCGTCGGCCAACAGGTCTGCACGGCCGTGGGCATGTTCGATATAGGCGGCCAGCACCTTGTCAAGCAATGCATATTCAGGCAACGAATCGGAATCCTTCTGGCCTGGGCGCAATTCGGCCGAGGGTGCCTTTTCGATGGACGAGACCGGAATCATCACGCCATTCTTCAAAGGAATGCCCGCATTGCCTTCCTCATTGCCTACAATCTTGAGCCCGCCGATGCCAACGCCCGCAGCTGCGGCCTTGTTGCGCCAACGGCTGATCTCCCAGACACGGGTCTTCAGCAAATCCTTTATTGGCGCATAGCCACCGACCGCATCGCCATAGATGGTCGAATAGCCGCACGCCAGTTCGGATTTGTTGCCGGTGGCCACGGCAAGCAGACCACGTGAATTGGAGCTTGCCATCACGATGACGCCGCGAATGCGAGCCTGCAGGTTTTCTGCGGCCACGCCATCGAGATCAAGCTGCTGCTGGTATGCGACGAACAGCGGCTCAATGGGCTGAACCTCATAGTGCGCACCGATGTTGGCGGCCAGATCTGCAGCATCGTCTTTGGAGCCATCAGAGGAGTACATGGACGGCATGGAGATGCCCCAGACGTTCTCGCCGCCGCAGGCATCGGCGGCCATAGCGGCCACCAACGCGGAATCGATGCCGCCGGAAAGTCCCAGCGTCACACCGTTGAAATGGTTCTTGGCCATGTAATCCTTGAGGCCAAGCACGCAAGCGGTGTACACCTCTTCGTCCGGGTCAAGTTCGGCCACGATGGTGGATTTGGTCTGATGGTCGGCAGCGGCATCGAAATCCCAGAACGTGAGGTCTTCCATAAACATCGGGCTGCGCTCGAGCAACGTACCGTCCGCATCTACCACGAAGCTACCGCCGTCGAACACCAAATCATCCTGACCGCCCACCTGATTCAGATAAATAAGCGGAGCGTTGACCTCGGCAGCACGGCGTTGCGCCAGTTCAAAACGAGTGTTGGTCTTGCCTTCTTCATACGGAGAGCCATTAATGGTCAACAGCAAGTCGATGTTTTTGGTGGCGAGTTCAGCCACCGGGCCGCCGTCCTGCCAGATATCCTCGCAAATGGCCACGCCGATAGTGGTGCCATTCACCTCGAGGGTCACGGAACGGTTTCCTGCGGAGAAGATGCGGAACTCATCGAATACGCCGTAGTTGGGCAGGAAGTGCTTGTCATAGCCGGTCCAGACCACGCCCTCATGCAGCACCACCAGACGGTTACGCGGCTTGCTGGTTTCCCGATCGGTACCCACAGTGCCGACCACCACGAACAAATGGCCAAGACCTTCGTCCTGAAGCTGACCGGCCAGTTCATTGGCCTTGTCCCACGCGGCCTGGCGGAAGGTGCGGCGCAAAGCCAAATCCTCAATGGGATATCCGGTGAGCGTCATTTCCGGGAATACCGCTACTTGAGCGTCCCCAGCAGCGGCCTTGCGGGAATAGTCGAGCACTTTGGCGGCGTTGGCGTCGAGCGCACCGACGCAAGTGTCAATCTGGGCGAGTGCGAAGCGAAGCTGTGTCATAGCTTCTTAGTGTACTCACCGTTGACCTCCACCTGGCTCCCCTCAGTCGCCTGCGGCGACAGCTCCCCTCAGAGAGGGGAGCCAGAGAAGAATTTACCTCAATTCGTTGAGTACGCGCAGGGCGGCGTTGACATAGAAGTTGACGAACGTGGGGATGGATTCATCCAGACCCACGAAGTGCGGGCTGTGCCAGTCGGCGCAACCCTCTTGGCCGTTTGAGCCCACGAACGCAAACACCGGCAACGTGACTTTTGCAAACTCGCAGAAGTCCTCCCCCGCCATTGACGGACGAATCGGCTCGAGCTGCGCATAATCGTTGACGTCGGCGGCCACGGCCTTGGCGAGGGACGGATTGGAGACCAATGGATCCTGAAAATCGTTCCAGTCCACATCGGCCGTAATACCGTACGCCTCAGCCGTATGTTCAACGACCTCCTTGAATCGACGACCCACCAGATTGCCATCTTCCTTATGGAAGTAACGCACCGTGCCTTGGAAACCGGCTTCGGCGGGCACCACGTTCCACACGTCGCCGCCATGCACTTCCGTGACGGACAGCACCAGCGGATGGAAGGGCGTCACATTGCGGCTCACGATGGTCTGTAGGCTCAAAATCATACTGGCAAGCGCCTCAAGCGGGCCGGTGCCTTTGTACGGGTAGGCGGCATGCGTCCCCTGAGCGTGGAGCGTCACATGGAATTTCACACAGCCAGCCATCATCGGTTCAACACCGATGGCAAGCTGACCAGGGGCATAGTTCGGGTTGTTGTGGGTACCGATGATGGCATCGACGTCATCCACCAAGCCGGCGTCAATCATCGCACGGGCACCCTGCCCCGTCTCCTCACTGGGCTGGAACAGGATCTTGATGGAGCCGGCGAATTTGTCGCGGTGATTGGCAAGCCAGAAGGCGGCTCCGAGCAGACCGGTCATGTGCAGGTCATGGCCGCAGCCGTGCATCACGCCTTTGTTGACGGAGCCGAATTCCAACCCGGAATCCTCCACAATGGGCAAGCCGTCGATGTCCGCGCGCAATCCGATGCGTGGCCCGGGCCCGGCTTCCCCTTGGATAAGACCCACCACACCAGTTTCCATGGAGTTGGGCAGGATTTCGATGCCGTGCGCCTTGAGCTGGTCGGTCAGGTAGATACTAGTGTCGAATTCCTGAAAACTGCGCTCGGGGTGGGCGTGCAGATAGTGACGGATGGCAATGAGTTCGTGGTCGATATCGATATGTTCACTCATGGTTCTCGATTGTAGTAGAACGGACGATATGACGAAGCCCCCGCTTCATATTGGCGAGGGCTCGGCAGACATCATTGATCATTGCTGCCGCTTGAGCAGACGCTTGGCAATGGCGTTGGCGATGCCCTGCACCACCTGCACCAGCACGATCATGATGATCACTGCCGTCCATGTGACGGTCTGGTCGAACTTCTGATAACCGTAAGCGATGGCGAAGTTACCAAGTCCGCCGCCACCGATGTATCCGGCCATGGCAGACATGTCGAGCACGCCGATGAACAGGAACGCATAGGCCAGAATCAACGGGGCCAAGGCCTCGGGAATCAGCACGGTACGGATGATGGTGAATTTGCTGGCGCCCATCGAACGCGCCGCCTCAATGACGCCGGGATCGACCGGAACAAGATTCTGCTCAACCAGACGAGATGTGGCAAAAGTGCACATCACCACCATCGGGAAGATGGCGGCCACGGTACCGATGGAGGTGCCGACCACCACAATGGTCAACGGCTGCATGGCGGCCAGGAAGATGATGAACGGGATCGGGCGGACGATATTGACGATCACGTCGAGAATCCGGTAGACGATGGCGTTCTCAAACAAATTGCCTGGACGCGTGCCATAGAGCACCACACCAAGAATCAATCCAAGAAGTCCTCCTACGACAAGAGTGATAAGCACCATCGTCAGCGTCTGACCGATAGATTCAAACAGGAGCGGGCGCAGCACAGTCCAATCGCTACGGGGGTTGGCAAGGGTAATCATGCGTTGGCTCCTTCATGGCTGGCGGAGATTTCCGCCGACTCATCCTGGCTCACGGATTGCTGGTTGGCTATGGCCGCTTCGGCACCGGCAATATGATTGGCGACCGCATCAGCGTATGCCACTGGTTTCTCGGCGGTGCCGAAATCAATGACATCGCTGTGTTGCGCGAGTTCACGCAAAAACTCGTCCACATGCCATCCAGGGCCGTTGAATTCATAGGTGATTGCACCGATAGCCGATCCCTTGACCGTATCGATGCCGCCATACAGCAGACTGGATTCCACACCATATTTGGCGATCAGCTCTGAAATGTTCTGCCCTGAGGCATGCAATGTGCGCCCATGGTCATCAGAGACATCCTTTTGCCGGATGAGTACGGTGACAATGCGTCCCGACCACTCGCCATGCAGACGTTCGACACGGCTTTCCTCAGGAAGCCCCGACAAAGCGGTGGCAATGAACCGTTTGGTGACTGGCTGGCGAGGCGCGGCGAATACGTCGTACACGTCACCGGATTCGACCACGCGTCCGGAACTCATAACCGCCACACGGTTGGCAATCTGCTGGACCACGTTCATCTGGTGAGTGATCAGCACGATGGTGATGCCGAATTCCTCATTCACTCGCTTGAGCAACGCCAGTACCTCGGTGGTGGTTTCAGGGTCGAGCGCGCTGGTAGCCTCATCCGCGAGCAGGATTTCCGGATTGGTGGCTAGCGCGCGAGCAATGCCGACACGTTGTTTCTGACCACCGGACAGCTGTGAGGGGTACTTATCCGCATGCTCGGCCAATCCCACGAATTCCAGGAGCTCTTTGACGCGCCGATCCTGATAGTCCTTGCGCCAATGATCAAGCTGAAGCGGATAAGCGATGTTTTGCGACACCGTTTTGGTGGAGAACAGGTTGAACTGCTGGAAAATCATGCCGATCTTCTGCCTGATAGGGCGCAACTTGCTCTCGTTCAGTGCCGTGATGTCGGTACCGAGCACGGTCACCGTGCCGGAAGTGGGACGCTCCAGTGCGTTGATCAGCCTCACCAGAGTGGATTTGCCGGCACCGGAATAGCCGATGATGCCGAAAATGTCGCCACGGTCAATGCTCAGGCTGACATCATTCACGGCTCGCGCGGTCTCGGCCTTTCGTCCTCGTATCTTGAACTCTTTGACCACGTGATCAAAAGTGATGATGGGATCGCTCACTGTTGCTCCAATGTTGTATGGGCTGGAATACCGGCGATTGCGTCCGGTCTAGTTATGCCGTAACGGAGCGGGCCCTATGCAGGCGGCTCGCTCCGTTACGGTTCAGCAGGCTATGCGCATCGAATACTCGCTACTACAGCTCGGTGCGGAAACCAGCCGATGGTTCTCTTACTTCTGGGCCTTGGCGTCCTTCTCGATGTCGGACAGGAAGCCCTGCAGCTGCTTGGCGCTGAACTTGTCGGCAAACACCGCGGTGCCGCCGGAGTTCTCCTGGAGGGCGTCGAGCACGTCCTTCTGCTGGAAGATGGAGACGAGCTTCTTGTAGGTCTCGTTGTTCACGTCCGTCTTGCGGGCCACCCACACATTGATGTATGGGCGGGCTTCCTCGGATTCGACGTCATCCTGATAGATGGCGTCTTTCGGGTTGAGGCCCGCGTCGGCCACGTAATCGTTGTTGATCACACCGGCGGCGATGGTCGGATCCTTGAGGGTGGTGGCCACCTGTTCGGCCTTCAGCGGGGTGACCTTGACCTTGCTCTTGGCTTCATCGATGTCGGCCGGGGTGGAGAAGGCGGTCCAGTCGCCCTTGAGCGTGACGAGACCTGCTGCCTTGAGCACGCCGATGGCGCGGGCCTGGTTGGTCTCATCGTTCGGAATGGTGACGGTGTCGCCCTGCTTGATGTCCTTGATGTCCTTGACCTTGGTGGAGTACACGCCGAGCGGGTAGATGGCGGTGCCGCCGATGGGCTGCAGATCCTTGTTGTTGCTCACGTTGTAGTTGGCGAGGTAGAGCAGGTGCTGGAACTCGTTGAGGTCCAGCTCGCCGGAATCAAGGGCCGGGTTCTCGGAAGTGTAGTCCTGGAAGTCCACGATATCGACATAGATGCCGGCCTTTTCGGCATTCTGCTTGAACTTGACCCATTCCGGGTTGGTGGCACCGACCACACCGATCTTGACCGGGTTGTCTTTGCTGCCCTTGGCGCTAGATTCGTTAGCGCCGGCCACCGCACGGTAGCCGAAGAACGCGGCCACGGCGATGATCGCCACGACCACGATGGTAATGATGATGTTACGGGCGGTGTGGTTCACGCGCACCGGTTCGTTGCTGTTGGGAGCGGCCGGAGTTGCCGGCTGGGTTGCTGCTGTCATGATGAATGATTCCTCTCTCTCATGGAAATTGCTGTTGCATCTTCTTACGGTGATTCGCTTCCCCAAGCGAACCCATCACGTTGATGACAGGTTTCACCGTAGCACCCAAAATCCCAGAAATGGTCAAAAATGGCGGATTGCCGTATAGGTGTCTTTTATGGCGCGCATGCAACACATTGCGTTGCCTGATGTTGATAGCACGCTATAAGCATGTCTGGCGCGTCGAGAGGAGCCTCGAAAATAGAAGCATGACTACCACCGACATTAAAGCTGTGTTTTTCGACATCGACGGCACGCTCACAAGTTTCGTCACGCACAAGGTTCCCGATTCCACCGTTGAGGCTATTCAGCGGCTTCAATCAGCAGGCATCAAGGTGCTTATCTGCACCGGCCGCGCTCCTTCTCAGATGAAGGTGGTGCTGGACACCATGCCGATCTCATTCGACGGCATTGTGGCGTTCAATGGTCAATATTGTTTTGACGAACAGGGATATCTTGAATCACAGGCCTTGGATCAGTCCGATATCCGCGTGATTTTGGATTGGCTCGACCAGCATCCCGATGTGGTGTGTGATTTTGGTGAAAAGGATTACGTCTACTTCAACCATACCAACGAGGCATTGCAGCAGACCTGGAGCGGTCTTGGCAAAACCGCCCCCGTCCAATATTTCGAGAATCCTCGTTTGCGGGCGTTGACGCACGAGACCTTCCAGATCAGCCCGTTCATCGACCCCGAACTGGAAGACGAACTGGTGGGACTGTGCAGCAACATACGCGGCGTGCGCTGGCACCCGGACTTCACCGATCTGATTCCCGACGATGGTGGCAAACCACGGGGCATTCAGCGTTTTATGAAGCATTACGGCATCACCCGCGAACAGACCATGGCCTTTGGCGACGGCGGCAACGACACGGACATGCTGGCCTATGCCGGAATCGGGGTCGCCATGGGCAACGCCACGGACGAGCCCAAGGCCGCTGCCGACTATGTCACGGATGATGTGGATCATGACGGCCTATTACACGCCTTGCTGCACTTCGGAGTGCTGCACGACTAAGGTGCACGCCAAATACAGAAGGCCGGTGCATATTGCACCGGCCTTGTCTGTGGAGCTAGGGGGATTCGAACCCCCGACCCTCTCCATGCCATGGAGATGCGCTACCAGCTGCGCTATAGCCCCGAATGAAGCTATCCGATTCATGGGAGTCGTTCGACCCGCCATGAACCAGCGGAGAAACCACCAGATGCATGCCGATGGCTTCGTCGTGGAGCTAGGGGGATTCGAACCCCCGACCCTCTCCATGCCATGGAGATGCGCTACCAGCTGCGCTATAGCCCCATTTTCAATTGTCAGTCCATTTTTGAACCTTGTCTACATTACGACGGGTTCCGGTATCCTGCAAATCGGCGTGTCGCCAAATGACATTGGCGTGATTTGGCGACACCACAATCACCGGCTGTTCAGATCAACGTTCCCGTTCCCATTCGTCGGTATCGGCGACGGCTGGACCGTGGTTATAGTCCATGAGCCGCCAACGAATCGTGTCATCAGGCTCATCCAGGGGAACCAAACGCACCCAATGTGCATTGCGCATGGATATCACCGTCGAAAAAGTGGGATCGACTGCGGTGATGCCCAGCAGCGTCTGAAGCGTCTGTGCAATCCACGCACCATGGGAGAACACAAAGAGATCGGTGTCCGTGCCGGCACGCGTGGACCAGTCACGCAGGGCTTCGACGCCACGCTCCCCCACATGTTCTTTGGCCTCGGCGCCATACTTCATCTCGCCGCCGCGATGCTCCATCCAGGAACGGAAGTCCTCAGGATATCGTTCAGCCAGTTCGGATACGGCGTGACCGTCCCAATCGCCAAAACTGCGTTCGCGTACGCGAGGATCATCGTGCACTTCGGCGCCATCCAGTACATCTGCAAAAGCCTGCGCGGTGGCATGCGCACGGCTCAGATCGGAACACACGATGATGCGTTCGTCGGTTTCCGGCCTGCGATCGACGTATAGGTCCTTCAGCGCTGCAGCAGTCTGACGCACCTGCCATTGGCCTACGGCATCCAGCGGAATGTCGACCTGCCCTTGCAACTTATGGGCCGCGTTATACGACGTACGTCCGTGCCGAACCAAGAATATGGAACGAACATGCTGAGCCGTCATGCCGCCACGCTTTCAGGATGCTCGAGCTGAAGATCGATGCTCTCGCAATCCTTCCACAAACGCTCAAGACCGTAGAATTCACGGGCTTCATCATGCATGACGTGAATCACGAAGTCGCCATAGTCCAGCAATACCCACTGCCCCTCGGTCAGACCTTCGCGCGAACGCGGCTGACGACCATCGCACTTGAGGAAGAGATCCTTCTCGATTTCCTCGGCCACGGCCAGCACCTGACGCTCGTTCGAGGCACCGGCAATCATCATGATGTCGGTGATGCCAAGCAGGTCGGCAACGTCGAAAGCCACGATATCAGTGGCTTTGATACGGTCTGCCGCCTCGGCGGCCACGCGGATGGCGTTGATGGAATCCTGTACTGCGGGCATGATTCAGCGCTCCCAAGCGGGCTTCCAGCCCTCGACGTTATGCTGCGTGTTTTCGGAGTAGACCATCGTATCGTCGGGAACAGCGTGACGGATCACGGAACCGGCGCCGGAGGTCACATTATTGCCGACTTCGACCGGGGCCACCAGCAGGTTGCCTGCACCGATGTGGCAATCGGAGCCGATCTTGGTACGGTTCTTGTGCACGCCGTCATAGTTGGCGGTGATGGTGCCGCCGCCGACGTTCGTGTGGTCGCCAAGCTGGGCGTCTCCCACATAGCTCAGGTGCGGCACCTTGGTGCCGTTACCGATGTGAGCCTTCTTCATCTCGACGAATGCACCGGCCTTGGCGTCCTCGCCGAATTCGTTGCCCGGACGCAGGTAGGTCCACGGTCCGATGTTCGTGCGCGCGCCGATGTGGGATTCCTGCACGCGGGAACGCTCGACCACGGCACCGTCATCGACCGTCGCATCGATCAATGTGGTGTACGGGCCGACTGTAGCTTCCTGTCCGATGACCGTGTGGCCTTGCAGGAAGGAGCCAGGGAGGATGGTGGCGTCACGACCGATTTCCACGTCGTCTTCAATCCACGTGGTCTCCGGGTCGAGAATGGTCACGCCATCGCGCATCCAGCGTTCGCAGATGCGGCGGTTATAGGCTTTGGACAGCGCGGCAAGCTGCACGCGGTCGTTCACACCTTCCACGGTGAGCGGATCTGGCGCGGCGAATGCGCCGACCTTGCCTGCGGACTTGGCGGTCTCCAATGCGTCGGTCAGATAGAACTCGCCTTGGGCGTTATTGGATTTGAGGCCGGCGATGGCCTCGACCAGTACGGAGGCCTCGAACACATAGACGGAGGTGTTCACTTCCTGCACGGCCAGTTCGCTGCGGTTGGCGTCTTTCTGCTCGACGATGCGCAGCACGTTGCCCTCACGGTCACGGATGATGCGGCCGTAGCCGGTCGGATCATCAAGCATGGTGGTGAGCACGGTGGCGCCGTTTCCGGATGCGGTGTGGAATTCGACCAGTTTGCGCAGCGTCTCACTATCCAGCAGCGGCATGTCCGAGGCGGCGATTAGCACCGGGCCGTCAAGTTCGGACTGGGCGGCGAGCTGGGCCATCGCGCACTGCACGGCACGGCCGGTTCCGGGGATATCGTCCTGGTTCACGATGGTGACGTGCTCGTCGTAGGATCGGGCTGCTTCGCTGACACGCTCGGCTTGGAAGTGCACCACTACTGCAAGAGTGCCGGGGTTCAGCGCGAAGACCGAATTCATGACCCTGTTGAGGAAGGTCTTGCCCGCGAAGGTGTGCAGGACTTTGGGCTTGTTGGAACGCATACGGGTGCCTTCACCGGCAGCGAGAACGATGGCTGCGGATAATGCCATAACTGACGTATTCCCTTCGATTGGAATGTCTTGAAGTAATCTTCAGTGTTCAGAACACTTCAACACAATAGACGGTTGCCCGGATGTCGGGTGGGAAGCCCCGGCAATCGGGGCAACGAAAAGGACCCGGGATGAATCCCGGGTCCTTCGTGTTAGCGAACTAACAACACCGAAGTGGTGTCATCACTCGTTGTCGCCAGCGGTGGCGGCAGTGGCGGTGACGGCGCCCTTCTTGTCGGTGTTCACGCCGGAGTACACCCAGTCGGTGTAGTCCGGGTGGTCGTAGCCCTTGTCAACGGCGAACTGGAAGGCCTCGTCACGGAACTTCTCGAGCTCGTCGATCTTGTCGGCGTACTTGTCGGCGTCAATCATGCGCAGAGCCTCGGCGGTCAGCTCGTAGCGGTCGATGCGGTTGACGCGAACCATGTCGTACGGGGTGGTGGTGGAGCCCTCCTCCTCGTAGCCGTGGACGTTGAAGTTGTCGTGGTTCGGACGATCGTAGATCAGACCGCGCACGTCGTGAGCGTAGGAGTGGTATGCGAACAGCACCGGCTTGTCGGCGGTGAAGATGTCAGCGAACTCCTCGTCGCTCAGAGCCTCGTCGTTCTCCTTGGCAGACTGCAGAGAGAGCAGGTCGGCAACGTTCACAACCTTGAACTTGACGCCCAGTTCCTTCAGCTTGTCAGAAGCAGCCATGATCTCCTGGGTCGGGACGTCGCCAGCGGCGGCGAGCACGACCTCGGCCTCATCGTTGTTCTTGGCGGTGGAAGCCCAATCCCAAGCGGCGGCACCCTTGGCGAGCTCGGCACGAGCCTCGTCCAGGGTCAGCCAGGTGGCAGCGGGCTGCTTGCCGGCGATGATGGCGTTGATCTTGTTGGTGGACTTGTAGCACTTCTCGGCGATGGCCAGCAGCATGTTCGCATCGGTGGCGAAGTAGATGCCGATGACGTGGTCGTTGTGGAAGCACTTGTTCAGCAGAACGGAGGTGACACCCGGGTCCTGGTGGGAGAAGCCGTTGTGGTCCTGACGCCAAACGTGGGAGGAGACCAGCAGGTTCATGGAGGCAATCGGCTTGCGCCACGGAATCTCACGGACGGTAGCCTCAAGCCACTTGGCGTGCTGGTTGAGCATGGAGTCGATCACGTGGACGAAGGACTCGTAGGAGCTCCAGATACCGTGACGACCGGTCAGCAGGTAGGCCTCGAGGAAGCCTTCCATCTGGTGCTCGGACAGCTGCTCGACGACCTGGCCGGAGACGTGCATGTGCTCGTCGACCTCATCGGAGATGTAGCCGGCATCCCACTGCTTGTTGGTGACCTCGTAGGAAGCCTGCAGGCGGTTGGAAGCGGTCTCGTCCGGTCCGAAGATACGGAAGTCGCGCGGGTTGTTGCGGATGATGTCGCGAGTGTAGGCACCCAGGGTACGGGTGGCCTCGAGCTGGCCCCAGCCGTGGCCGTACTCAGCCACTTCCTTGACCTCGTAGTCCTCGAGGTTCGGCAGCTTCAGGTCGTCGCGAATTACACCACCGTTGGCGTTCGGGTTGGCACCGATACGCAGCTCACCCTTCGGCATGAAGGCAAGGACGTCGTCCTTGACGGCGCCGTTGGCGTCGAACAGCTCTTCCGGCTTGTAGGACTCGAGCCAGTTCTTGAGGACCTCGAAGTGGGCCTCGGTGTCGCGGGCGGAAGCCAGCGGCACCTGGTGAGCGCGCCAGGAGCCCTCGGTCTTCTTGCCGTCGATGTACTTCGGGCAGGTCCAACCCTTCGGGGTGCGGAAGATCAGCATCGGGTAGAACGGACGGTGCACGTTGTCGGTCTGAGCGGCGGCCTTGATGTCGCAGATCTCGTCCCAGATGGTCTCCCACAGCTCGGCGAAGCGGCGGTGGATGGACATGTGATCTTCATCGTCGAAGCCAGCGACGAACTCGTAGGGCTCGTAACCCATGCCGTGGAAGAACTCGTGGAGCTCTTCGTCGGAGATGCGGGACAGGATGGTCGGGTTGGCGATCTTGTAGCCGTTGAGGTGCAGGATCGGCAGCACGATACCGTCGGTGCGCGGGTTCACGAGCTTGTTGGACTGCCAGCCGGTAGCCAGCGGGCCGGTCTCAGCTTCGCCGTCGCCGACGATGGCCGGGACGAACAGGCTCGGGTTGTCCATGATGGCGCCGTAAGCGTGAGACAGAGCGTAGCCCAGCTCACCACCCTCGTGGATGGAGCCCGGGGTCTCCGGAGCGAAGTGGGACGGGATACCGCCCGGGTAGGAGAACTGACGGAAGAACTTCTGCAGACCAGCCTCATCCTTGGTGATCTTCGGGAAGGTCTCGGTATAGGTGCCGTCCAGGTAGGACTGGGAGGTACCAGCCGGGCCACCGTGGCCCGGGCCCATGATGATCACGGTGTTCTGGCCGTGGTCAGCAATGAAGCGGTTGATGTGACCGATGAGGAAGTTCAGGCCAGGGGTAGTGCCCCAGTGGCCGACCAGACGGTGCTTCACATCTTCGCGGGTGAAGGGAGCCTTCATCAGCGGGTTGGAACGCAGATAAATCTGGCCGATGGAAAGGTAGTTGGCAACGCGCCAGTACTTGTCAACGCCTTCGAGGGACTCCTCGGAAACCGGAGCGTTGAGCTTCTTCCAAGGGGTGCCAATAACAGGACTCGTCATGTGTACTCCTGTACTCCTGCACGTGATCGTGCGATTGATTATTTCCGTTAGGTCGCGGGCCTTGGTTCCTTGCGGCGCCAAGGATTCCCGTTCCCAATCAATCGTCATGGTACGAGGACAACACGACTTTTGAACGATTTCTTGCGGGTGTGTTCGAAATTGTGCCGGAAATTTCAATATTTGTGCGATTCAACCATTGGTTTGTGAGCATTCGGTTCACATGTCAGAAATGCGCAAATGGGCGAGAATAAGCGGAAAACCCATTGTTCATGCCATTGTCGTACGTTCGATTCGCCATGTTCGAAACCGGCGTGTTGTTCCTGTGAAGACCAGAAATTTGTTCGTTTTCCGCACAGAGCCATCGCGTGTCGGGCTTGTCGTATTGACCGGTGATAATCGTTGATGTTCAACCCACGGTGAATCCCAATAAACGTTAGGGGAAAATCAATGGCAAACGGTCCTGTGCTTGTCGTCGACTTCGGTGCCCAGTACGCCCAGCTCATCGCCCGCCGCGTACGCGAGGCCGGCGTCTACTCTGAACTGGTCCCTCATTCCATGCCCGTTGACGAGATCCTGGCCAAGGATCCGAAGGCGATTATTCTGTCCGGTGGCCCGGCCTCCGTATTCGAGCCCGGTGCTCCGACCATAGATACTAAGGTATTCGAGTCCGGTGTTCCGGTGCTCGGCATCTGCTACGGCTTCCAGGTCATGGCCTACGAGCTCGGCGGCAAGGTGGATAAGGCCGCCCTGGGCGAATACGGCAAGACCGAGGCCGCGATTGATGATGCCGAGGGCATTCTTGCCGACTCCCCCGCCGAGCAGACCACGTGGATGAGCCATGGCGTGGCCGTTGAGCAGGCTCCGTCAGGCTTCACGGTGCTCGCGCATACCGAAGGCGCACCTGTTGCCGCCATGGCCGATGAGTCCCGCAAGCTGTATGGCGTGCAGTGGCATCCGGAAGTCAAGCATTCGCCGCTCGGCCAGAAGCTCATCGAGAACTTCCTGCACCGCTGCGCCGCGTTGCCCAACGATTGGGATGCCTCCTCCATTATTGAGGACCAGGTCAAGAAAATCCGCGAGAAGGTCGGCGATGCCGAAGTAATCTGCGGTCTGTCTGGTGGTGTGGATTCTGCCGTTGCCGCCGCTCTGGTACACAAGGCCATTGGAGACCAACTCACCTGCGTGTTCGTGGATCACGGTCTGCTGCGCAAGGGCGAGGTCGAGCAGGTCAAGCATGACTTCGTGGCCGTCACCGGCATCAAGCTCATCACCGTGGACGCGGCCGATGACTTCCTCAAGGCGCTGAAGGGCGTCTCCGAGCCGGAACGTAAGCGCAAGATCATCGGCGAGAAGTTCATTCGCACGTTTGAAAAGGCCCAGCGTCAGGTACTCGAAGAGGCCGGCGCCCGCGGCAAGGAAGTCAAGTTCCTCGTGCAGGGCACGCTCTACCCGGATGTCGTTGAATCCGGCGGTGGCGACGGCGCAGCCAACATCAAGTCTCACCACAATGTCGGCGGCCTGCCCAAAGACATCAAGTTCCAGCTCATCGAGCCGCTACGCACCCTGTTCAAGGATGAGGTGCGTGCCATCGGCACCGAACTTGGTCTGCCCGACGAAATCGTATGGCGTCAGCCCTTCCCAGGCCCCGGCTTGGGTATCCGTATCATCGGCGAAATCACCAAGGAACGTCTTGATCTGCTGCGTGAAGCCGATGCCATCGCCCGTGAGGAGCTTTCCAAGGCCGGCCTTGACCGTGACATCTGGCAGTGCCCGGTCGTGCTGCTGGCCGATGTCCATTCCGTCGGCGTGCAGGGAGACGAGCGTACATATGGCTCCCCCATCGTGCTGCGTCCGGTGTCTTCCGAAGACGCCATGACCGCTGACTGGTCTCGCGTGCCTTATGACGTGCTGGCCACGATTTCCACGCGCATCACCAACGAGTGCCGCCAGATCAATCGCGTCGTGCTGGATTGCACCTCCAAGCCGCCCGCCACTATTGAGTGGGAATAAAGCGATAGCAATACAGATTGCTTAGAGGGGAACGATGTCATTCGATGTCGTTCCCCTCTACCATGCTTGACCCTGATTCTTTTGTGAGGTTCGAAGAGAAGAGAATCGTGAAATCGCAACAGCAAAGGGATGGAAAACTGTGAAGCGTTTTGTCGGACTTGACGGTATCAAAGGTCTGGCACTTATCGCCATCGTGCTATATCACTGCGTGCAGCAGAAGATGCCAGGCGGATTCTACGGCGTTGACGTATTCTTCACGGTATCCGGCTTCCTTATTGCCATCAGCCTTTTCCGTTCGCTGTCCACCACTGGCTCGTTGAATCTTAGGCGGTATATTCCTCGACGCTTGGTTCGACTGTATCCGGCTTTGCTTTTGCTGATTCCCGTTATCGTCTCCGTCTGCTGGCTGACCGAACGGGATTTGCTGGTTGCCATCCGCAATCAGGTCATCACCGTGCTGTTCGGCTGTTACAACTGGTATGCCATTGCCGGCGGGCAAAGCTACTTCGAGCAGACGAATCCACAAATTCTACGGCACTTGTGGTTCATCGGTGTGCTGACGCAGTTCTATATCATCGTGCCGTTCATTGCATGGGCGATGTGGAGGATTCGCGATACCCGTTTTGCCTCGCTTATTCCTCTGGGTCTTGCTGCCCTCAGCGGCGCTTCCATGTGGCTGATGTACAAGCCGGGCGCAGATCCGACCCGCGTTTATTTCGGCACCGATACCCATAGCGTGGGTCTCATGCTCGGTGTGGCCCTGGCTTGGTGGCTGACTCGCCACAATCAGGCAACGCCGCAAGCTCCCCGAGTCGCCGGAGCGGCAGCGGACTCAGGTTCCGTGCATGTCAATATTCCCGCAATACCCAACAATATTCCCAACAACATTGCCGAAGTCGCAGCGAAAACCACACGGCAACGTCTCTGGGAAACGATTGCACCAGCGATGTCGCTGACAGCGCTGGTGGCACTCATTATCATGACGGTGAACGGGCAGCAAGATGACTTTGCATTCCGCGGCGGCATCATTATTGCCAGCGTGCTGTCTGTGTCGCTGATTGCAGGCACCATCAGCGATGACTCGTGGATGCAGGACCTGATGAAGTTCAAGCCGCTAGCGGCATTGGGGCGCTACTCATACGGCATCTACCTGTGGCACTGGCCAGTGTGGATTATCGTCCGGTCCACGCTACCTCGCATGATTCAAGGTCCGTCGTACAGCATCATTCTGACTATCACCGCCATACTAACCGCCCTGGCTGTGGCGTTCTCCTGGCTGATGGTTGAAAAGACGGCCGCTGCTCAATCGGCACTGGAGGTTCTGGTGCCGTACCGTAACCCTGTTGCAAAGCAGATAGTCTGCGCGGTGGTAGTGGATATCGTTTGGGCCGTTGCTCTGGTTGGATGTGTGCAGGGCCTTGTGCATGCCCCGGAGAAAACCTCTGTGCAGATTCAGTTGGAGCAGCAAGCTCAGACCCTACAGCAGCAGAAGCAGTCGCAACAGGCAAGTCAGGCGCAGCGGACAGCCAGCGATCTTATGCGATCCCCCACACCCCCGCCAGCCAAGCCACGACATGACATGCCGACCGGTGACCAGATCATCGCAATCGGCGACTCCGTGATGCTGGCTTCCTCGCAGGGATTATCCGCTGTGTTTCCGGGAATTCAGATTGACGCCGCCGTGTCACGCTCTATTATGGTGGCCCCTGGCATGGTGAACAATGACTTGAATGCCGGAACGCTGCGCAGTTGGGTCATTCTCGGGCTTGCCACCAATTCCGCAATAAGCACCGGTCAACTCGATCAGCTGCACAATCAGATTGGCCCTGACCGTGTGCTGGTGCTCGTCAACGGCCATGGCGACCGCAGCTGGATTCCCGTGGCCAACCAAGCGTTGTCCGACTATGCGAACACCCATCAAGACAACGTCGTGCTAGCAGACTGGGACTCCGCCGCACAGACGAATACGCAGCTGCTGGCCTCCGACGGTATTCATCCTTCCGCAGGAACCGACCTGTACGCGCAAACGGTGAAACAAGCCATAGAGCAATGGGTGCAGGCCGGCCACTAAACAGCCGCGATGCAGACAAAGCAAATCCGACCCGCCCTGCAAAGCCGTTAGGTGAACGCCAAGCAACGCAAGGGTGTCTTTACGGTCGTTAAGAACAGCTATGCTGGTGGGTGCATCAGCGAGACCACATGTTGGGAGTAATGGTGAGCGCAATCCTTGAAGGAAAGCCCGATAAGAACCTCATTCTCGTCACGGGAAGGGTTCATCCGAAGTTAGCGCAGGATGTCGCCGATCAGCTCGGTATCGATGTCTTGGAAACCACCGCATACGATTTCGCCAACGGCGAGATGTATGTGCGCTACACCGAATCGGTGCGTGGCGCCGACGTGTTCGTGCTGCAGAGCCATTACAAGCCGATTAACAAGGCGATTATGGAACAGCTCATCATGATCGACGCCTTGAAGCGCGCCTCCGCCCGCTCCATTACCGCCGTGTGCCCGCTGCTCGGTTATTCCAGGCAAGACAAAAAGCACCGCGGCCGCGAACCCATCTCCTGCCGTCTGGTCTTCGATTTGCTCAAAACCGCCGGCGCCGACCGCATCATGTCGGTCGATCTGCATGCTGCCCAGTCCCAAGGCTTCTTTGATGGTCCGGTCGACCACCTCATCGCCATGCCGGTACTGGTCGATTACATCCGCGATCGTTTCCAGGGGCATCTTGACAACGTCGCTGTCGTCTCCCCCGATGCCGGACGTATCCGTGTGGCCGAGCAGTGGGCCCAGCGACTCGGTGGCGGTCCTCTTGCCTTCGTGCATAAGACACGTGACATTACCCGCCCGAACCAGGCCGTGGCCAACCGTGTGGTCGGCGACGTGGCTGGCAAGGACTGCGTGCTGGTCGACGATTTGATTGACACCGCCGGCACTATTGCGGGCGCATGCCACGTGCTACAGGAAGCCGGTGCGAAGTCCGTGACCGTGGTCGCCACCCATGGCGTGCTGTCCGGCCCGGCAATCGATCGGCTGAAGGAAAGCGGTGCACGCGAGGTCGTGCTCACCGACACCGTGCCGATTCCGGACGAGAAGCGCTGGGACGGTCTGACCGTACTGTCCATTGCCCCCTTGCTTGCCAGCGCCATTCGCGCGGTATTCGAGGATGGCTCGGTGGCTGAACTGTTCGACACTTACCCCGAACATCACGGTCAAGGATTCCTCTTTGCGTGAGTCCTGTTGCTTTTTCATGAAGCGACGCGAACGACATGGCATGGGCTTTCAGTAATTCCAGCCGTGTGGTATAAATGAACACTTGTGGGCGCAAGCTCACTGCTCCCCCATGGTGTAATGGCAGCACACGGGTCTTTGGAACCCTTTGTCTTGGTTCGAGTCCAGGTGGGGGAACCCAATGGCGGTTCCTTGTATGAGGAATTGCCGCAAATCAAGAAGCGCGAGTCGTATCAAGGCTCGCGCTTCTTGTTTTCTCTGTTCACTGCGTTATTGCCGATTTCGTATGGTTTGCTGGATTCGATGGCAATGCTGGGCCTTGTCTTCGGGCATCCCGCCGCGACACAACACCGTGAACGATAACAACGACCACTACAATGAGATATGGTTCCACATATGTTGCACATCAAAGGAGACAGACACAGTGACCGTGACCCGTGTATATATCGCCAGCCCCGAAGGCGCTAATGGCCGCAACGTCGTTGCGTACGGCGTGCTCAATGCATTGACTTCCAAGTACAAGACCATGGTGTTCCGTCCGGCCGTGTCCAACCACGACGACTTCACCCCCATTCTGCTCGCCGCGTCCAATGCTGGCCTTGGCGTGGCTCTGTCTACCGGACTTGACGTGCACAAGGTGCGCACCGACAAGGGCACCGCCCGTGGTGACATCGTCGGTGCCTTCAACGACGCCATGGATGTGTCCCGTGCGGATGCCGCACTGATCGTCGGCACCGACAAGTCGCATGTCAATGATCCGACCAGCTACGAATTCAATGCGAATGTGGCCGCCGACCTGAAGGCCGGCGTGTTCCTGGCCGTGTGCACCATCGACCGCTGGCCGCACGAGCTGGACGAGACCGTGCATCTGTCCATCGAGGGCATGGAAGCCGCCGGCAACAAGGTGCTCGGCATTTTCGTGACCGGCTGTGAACCGCGCCACGCCTTCTCCGTCAAGGAAACCCTCGCCAAGTACGGTCTGCCCGTCTGGACGCTTCCCCAGATTCCGTTCACCGACGAATCCACCAAGGATCTGGCGCTGGCGACCTTCCGCAAGAACGCCCCCACCGATGAAGTGCTCGCAGCGCTCGATGTGGAGAACACCGCACCCATCACCCCGTATGCCTTCCAGTTCGACCTGCTCGGCAAGGCCAAGAGCAACAAGAAGACTATTGTGCTGCCTGAAGGCGAGGAAGACCGCATTATCAAGGCGGCTGACTACCTGCTCGAGCGTGAGATTGTGAATCTCATCATCGTGGGCGATAAGAATGCCATTCTGGCCCGCGGCGAGGAGCTCGGCCTCAAGTTCCTGGACCGCGCCCGTTTCCAGGCCATGGATGACGAGAACGTCTTGAAGCCCATGGTTGCCAAGCTGTGCGAGCTGCGCGCCAAGAAGGGCATGACCGAAGAGCAGGCCCGCAAGCAGCTGGCCGACGCCAGCTACTTCGGCACAATGCTCGTGGTGCTCGGCTACGCCGACGGCCTGGTCTCCGGTTCCATCAATTCCACGGCCAACACCGTGCGTCCGGCCCTGCAGGTCATCAAGACCAAGCCAGGTCAGAAGCTCGTTTCCGGCGCCTTCCTCATGTGCTTCAAGGATCACGTGGCCGTGTTTGCCGACTGTGCCATCAACCTGAACCCGGATGCGGAGCAGCTCTCCGAAATCGCGCTGCAGTCCGCCGAAACCGCACGTGCCTTCGGCATCGACCCAAAGGTCGGCATGCTCTCCTACTCCACGCTCGGCTCCGGCAAGGGCCCGGATGTGGATATTGTCGAGGAAGCCACCAAGCTGCTCAAGGAGAAGGCACCGGACCTGCCGGTGGTTGGTTCCATCCAGTTCGATGCCGCCTGGTCGCCCGACGTGGCCGCCACCAAGGCCAAGGGCAACGATGTGGCCGGACATGTCAACGTGTTCGTGTTCCCGGATTTGTGCGCCGGCAACATCGGCTATAAGGCCGTGCAGCGCTCCTCGGGCGCGCTGGCCATCGGCCCGGTGCTGCAAGGCCTCAACAAGCCGGTGAATGACCTGTCCCGTGGTGCCCTGGTGCAGGACATCATCAACACCATCGCCCTCACCGCCATCGAAGCGCAGTGATTCCGACTCCGGCTCTCCTCTCTGAGGGGAGCCGCTGTAATGCCACATTTTGTAGCAAGCAACGAGTAATCTAATCAACGGTAACCCGTGTATCCACGGGAACATTCAATTCACAATGGAGGATGCCCACAATGGCGAAAACCGTCCTTGTCATCAATTCTGGCTCCAGCTCGATCAAGTACCAGCTGGTTGATCTCGAATCCGGCGAAGGCCTCGCTTCCGGTCTCGTCGAGAAGATCGGTGAGCCGGTCGACGGCCACTACAAGCACGAGTACAACGGCGAGAAGCACGAGCTTGAAGAGCCGATTCACGACCACGAGCAGGGCTTGAAGCGCGTGCTCGGCTTCTTTGAGGAGTACGGCCCCAAGCTGTCCGACGCCGGCATCGTTGCCGTCGGCCACCGTGTGGTGCAGGGCGGTTCCATCTTCCCGAAGCCGGCCCTCGTGACCGACAAGACCATCAACCAGGTCAAGGATCTGGCTGTGCTCGCCCCGCTGCACAACGGCCCGGAGGCCAAGGGCGCCGAAGTCATGCGCTCCCTGCTGCCGGACGTTCCGCAGATCTTCGTCTTCGATTCCTCCTTCTTCTTCCAGCTGCCGAAGGCCGCCAGCACCTACGCGCTGAACAAGGAAATCGCCGATCAGTACCACATCCGCCGCTACGGCGCCCACGGCACCTCCCACGAGTACATCTCCTCCGTGGTGCCGGACGTCATCGGCAAGCCGGCTGAAGGCCTGAAGCAGATCGTGCTGCACATCGGCAATGGTGCTTCCGCCTCCGCTGAAGTCTCCGGCAAGCCGGTTGAGACCTCCATGGGTCTGACCCCGCTCGAGGGCCTCATGATGGGTGGCCGTACCGGTGACATCGACCCGGCTGTGGTCTTCCACCTGATCCGCAACGCCCACATGAACGTGGACGAGCTCGACGCCCTGTTCAACAAGCGTTCCGGCATGATGGGCATGACCGGCTTCGGCGACCTGCGCGAAGTCCACCGTCTGGTGGGCGAAGGCAACGAGGACGCCAAGCTGGCTCTGGACGTCTACGTGCACCGCATCGTCAGCTACATCGGCAACTACACCTACCAGATGGGCGGCTGCGACGTGATCACCTTCACCGCTGGCGTGGGCGAAAACGACGACATCGTGCGCAAGATGGTGTGCGACAAGCTCGCTCCGTTCGGCGTCAAGCTGGACGAGGAGAAGAACGCCACCCGTTCCAAGGAACCGCGCATCATCTCCACTCCGGACTCCTCCGTGATCATCGCCGTGATTCCGACGAACGAAGAGCTGGCCATCGCCCGCAAGTCCGCCGCAATCGCCGAAGCCGGCACCGACACCTACGGCAACACTTTCGCCAAGTGAGTGGCCGCCGTTAGGGCATTAACTAGTCTCTAGTTGCAACACGAGTGTGGGGCTGATTCCAACCGGAATCAGCCCCACACTCATTTGTAATGCCGTGATTTGCCCGATGCGTCGCGCTCCCCTCGGCCGCCTCCGGCGACGGCTCCTCTTAAAGAGGGGCGCCGGACTCTTTAACTTGGCTCCTCCCTGAGGGTAGCTGTCCGCGCAGCGGACTGAAGGGAGCTGAATTATGCCAGCATCCCGTTCCACATACCAACGAAATCAGGCAGGGTCTTGCGCGTGGTGGCCACATTAATGACCTGAATATCGGGAATGCGCAGTCCCAGCATCGTGGCAAACGTGGCCATACGATGGTCGGCGTAGGTTTCCATATTCGCCTCATGCAGTGTCTCAGACGGCACTGGCTCGATGCGCAGTCCGTCGGGCAATTCCTCGGCCACTCCCCCGATGCGGCGAATCTCATTGACCAAGGCTTCCAGACGATTCGTCTCGTGGCCGCGCAGATGCCCGATACCTACCATATCGGTGGGCTTATCGGCGAATACCAGAATCGCCGCCAGCGAAGGCGCAATCTCTCCCGCTGCGGTCAGATCAAACGAGCCTAGGCCGCGTACAGTTCCATCGCCGGTCACTTCGCAATAGCGCACGCCGTCAATCGTCGGGAACGATACCTTGGCACCCATTTGCTCCAAGTATCCAGGCAGCAGACCGCCCGGCTGGGTGGTGGTTTCCGGCCAATGCGGTACACGGACCGTACCACCGGCAATCAAGGCCGCACCGAGGAATGGCGTCGCATTCGACAAGTCAGGTTCGACAGTCACCTTATCCGACAGCTGTATCGCGCGAGGCACGACCGTCCATGTGCGGGCGGACTCATCGGCTTCAATTGCACCGCAGGCACCGGTCACATCGGCCACGGTCATGCGGATGTGCGGCAGACTCGGGGTCTTTTCTCCTGTGTGCGTCAGTCTCAATCCACCAGGCAGTTTGGAACCAATCAACAGCAAGCCGGAGATGAACTGGGAGGAACCGGACGAATCGATACTGACCCGAGCCTGAGCAGTCGGAAGCTCGGTTGGCGGTGTAATGGTAAACGGCAGTCGTCCGACTTCCCCGTGGTATTCGATCTTGGCACCAAGTTGCTTCAGACCGTCAAGCACCGGCCTCATCGGGCGGGCGTAGGCTTGTTCGTCACCGTCGAAATGCACTGGCCCATCGGCGAACAGTGCCAGTCCCGGTACAAAACGCATCACCGTACCGGCCAAGCCGCAGAACACATCAACGTTGCCATTGAATCGGCCGGATGAAGGCGGTGTGACCGTTACGGTGGTGTCGGTTGTGGTATCGACATCGCATCGCACGCCCAATGCTTCAAGAGCGCCCATCATCAAGTCGGTGTCACGCGAACGCAGCAATCCGACCAAAGTGACGGGTTCATTGCCAAGTGCGGCAAGTATCAGATAACGATTGGATAACGATTTGCTGCCCGGTACCGTCACCGTGGCGTTCAACGGTCGTGTAGCAAGCGGCGCAGGCCAGAGATTCGAGAGTTGTTCAGTCATAAGGCCAAATCTAGCAAATGAATGGGCTCAGCGGTCGGCAGCGATGCGAGATTCAATTTGCTGTTCCGGTTCAGCAGCGGGCTGTTCCAGTCCACCTTCGATGGCTTGGGCATGCAAGAGCTGCGCGGCAATACGATCAGCTTCGATGGCAGCGATTTGACGAGAGAACACGATGAACCAACCGAGGAACGCCAGTCCAGCCAGAGCCTCCACATTGGTAAGCGTGTTGTGCCCCATCATCATATTGACCCAGAATGCGGCGCATACGAGTGCAGCCAAATCGGAGGCCACCATCACCGCTTTGGACAGTCGGGGCGCCAGCCATGGCAGGAGGACAAACAGCAGCAACATCACAAACGGCAGGCCTTTGGCGCAGATGTTGTGCAACAGATTGTGCGGTGTATAGCGGAACACGCCAATGCCGATGAACGCCAGGCCGGCCACGGTCAGCAGAATGGACAGGACGACTATACGGAACATGAAATGCGAAATCTCATAACCGCGGTTCGGGTCGGCTTTGGTGTGGTCATGCCACAGGCGCTGCAGCCGTTCGGTGGTCACCAGCTCGGAGATGGCGAAGTAGCTGACGATGATGATGCACGTGCCGGCCAGAATCAGCGTGGAGTTGAACATGCGTGCCGCGAATGTGGTGCGGTCGCCCAGCTGGGAGAAATTGTTGTGATACCAGTATGGATCGTCGGTGGTCATGCCGGCGGTAACCACGCCGGAGATGACGAAGAACGGCAACAGGCTGGCGATGGTTTTGGCATTCATCATCTCCGCCTGCACGAAGGTCATATACCCCACCACGCCGGCGAAGGCCGCGCAGACGCTGGAAAGATAGCCGGAGAACAGTGCCTTGCCCATCATGTCACTGGCCGCGCCGATCAGGGCGAACGAAGACAGGAAGATGGTCGAGGCGTATACCACCGACAAAGCGATGATTTCGAACATGCGACGAATCGGCGCGAGCCAACCGTGTTTGAGGTTCAGCGAGCGTGACTTGCTGGCGTATCCGATGATGAACGAGATGACACCGCACGCGGCCACGATGCCCGAACACACCATGAAACGGCGTTGGGTCAGCTGCCAGATGGCCGGCGCGAATTGCAGGTACAGGTTCATGGACACCGCGCCGACGACGGCACAAATCAGAAAGGAGATGAGGCCGGAGGTTTCCGCACGTTGGTGACATCCCATGCCGGTCCTCCCCTATCTATTCGATACCGCGTTATCTTTCAACAACAAACAAAGCTCCCCCCGAGGACAACGCTTTACTAGCAAGCCAGCGGGATTTGGCTGTCGCCATTCTACTGAAAATCTGAAACACTACAAAAATCTTGTAATTCCCGTAATGATGTTCAGAATTGCTTGCGACGTAGAATCTTGAGATAGTTCTTGCGGAAGTCTCTCCGGTTCTTGAATATTTTCCGATCAGTAGCAGTTTCCGTGCCTTTATCGAACTTCAACGCAGTCAGTTCGACAGTACACATCAGATCTGCCGCCTGTTCAAGACGATAGTCCTTTGGCTGTGCATCACGGTATACAACGGCCTCCTTAGACAGCGCATAGCTGATAGAAGTCTTCAATGCATTTGCAACAATCTGCTGACCATTGTCGTAATACACCTTGATTATCTCGTACGACTGGAATTCGTCCAGATGCGACAGGAAGAAGTCGGCTAAGTCACGTTTGAGCTGAGCCTCAAATCGGATTTTGTTGCCATCAAACATGGTCTTGAGATGCGCGAATGTCACATATCGGAACGGAAGGTTACGAGCGAGCGTGAAGAACGCGAAGAACAACCGCTTACGGTCCGCAAATGAAATGTCTTCGTAACCGTCATGCCCATTAAACAATGGACCAGCATGGAATGGAATATCAGGCAAGCCTGAATCAGCCAGATGGCGTTCATACTTATCAATATGTTCCGCTACAGAATCGGACTGGACGTGAAGCACCAATGTGATGAGATAGTATTCGGACAGCTTACCGTTGTAGATGACTTTGTTTTAGCTTGTCGCTAGAGCGAAGTCATCTGCATGGCCTCGTTGCCGAGACCAGCTCCAAGCCTCACGCGACCCTCGCCGCCGCTTGGTTCGCGTTTCGCCGGATGCCGCATTGTCCCGCACTCAAGGCGGGTCTGTCTTCCGCTTCCTCCACGCGCGTTTGACGTCTCCGGGGCACTCCCGGCGACTTGGATGTTGATGGCCGCGTTCACATCACGGTCGATGGACAGTCCGCACTTGCCGCAATGGTAGACGCGCTCGGACAGGGGCAGCTTGGCTTTCACCGTCCCGCAGTTCGAGCAGGTCTTCGAGCTTGGATACCAGCGGTCGATGACGTGAAGCCTCGCGCCGGCGCGTGCGGTCTTGTAGGTCAGTAGGCGTCGGAACTCCGCGAACGCGGCGTCCTGAATCGATCGGGCGAGCCCGTGGTTTCCCACCATGCCCGCCACGTTCAAGTCCTCGATGCTGATGTCCGCGTAGGTATGGGCGAGCATGGCGGTGGTCTTGTTGAGCGCGTCCGAACGCAGGTTCGCCACCCGTGCGTATAGTCGGGCGACCTGCGCTCTCGCCTTGCGGCGGCGGTTGGAGCCTTTCCGTTTGCGGCTCAGATTCCGTTGGGCTTTCTTCAACCGTCTGAGGTTCGATTTGAGTGCGTGCGGGTTGTGTATCACGGTGCCGTCCGACAATGTGGCGAGTTCCTTCACGCCCAAGTCGATGCCGACGCTCCCGCCTTTCGGCGGCGATGGAATCGGCAGGTCGGCGCGTTCGACGGTCAGGCTGGCCTGCCAGCGTCCACCACGCTTGGATACGCTCATGCGCAGCACCTTCGCGCCGTCCACTCGCTTGGACACGTTCTCCATGCAGTGCACGCGGCCTATCCTCGGGAGCCGCAGCGCATGAGGGTCACAGTCAATGAGACCAAACGAGCCCGTCGTGTACGCGAATCCGGGAACCGCCTTGTCCTTGGATTTGAAGCGTGGGAAGCCCATCCTGCGGCCTTTCCGTCGCCCCTTGCGGGACTTGGAGAAGTTCTTCAGCGCGTCGGCCAATGATTCGAGGCCGCTGTTGTATGACTCCTTGCTGTTCCTGGGCCACCATGGTTCTCCCGTGGTCTCGTCCATGGCGAGTGTGTTCTTGGCTTGGTTCCACCACCTGCGCAGGGCATAGTACGACCATTCGGGGGTATCGCCGCGTTCGAGCATGTCCTTGACGTGCGCCAGCCCATTGTTGTAGGCGAATCGCGCCGCCCCGGCGTGCGATTCCAACAATCGTTCCTGCCGCGGAGTCGGGTCGAGCGCCACCTTGACCGCCTCAAGCATCACGCGCCGCCTTCAACGCCGCGTCCGTCTTGCGCTTGGCCGCGCGACGCCCGTACAGCCGGGCGCAGAACGAGGTCAGCACCTCGGTCATGTCGCGCACCAGATCGTCGTCCGGCTCCGTGTCGTCCACCACGATGATTCGGCGTCCCTGCGCCTTCAACGCGCTCTCCACCAGCCCCGCGTTCATGCGGGCGAGCCTGTCCCTGTGCTCCACGATCAGCGTGCCCACGGTCGGGTCGGACAATAGCCGGTTGAGCCTGCGCCGCCTGTCGTCCATGCCGGAACCCGTCTCCGTGACGATTTCCGGCTTCTCTACTCCCATGCCGAGGGCGAACGCCTTCAACCGGTCGGCCTGACGTTGCAGGTCGTTCTTTTGGTCGCCGCTGGATACTCGCGCATAGCAGACGGTGCGGGGTTCCATGCTTTTCGATTGCGGCATGGTCTCGTATTTCGGGTCGTGGATGAGCCACATGCCGGTCGGCGTCTGTTCCACAGGAACGGGCATGGTGCCCTGACGGCACCATTTCCACACGGTCTGCGGATGCAATCCTTCCAGTCTGGCCCATTCCTTTACCAACATGAGATTTATTATAACATAGGATTACTTAAGAAAACAAAACAGTTCAGTAACAGGCAACAACCCCACTCGCCAGATTCGTCCGCGAAGATGCTCAATTCGCTCAAATGGGCTCCTGACAACATTGGAGGAAAAGGAATGCCGGGGGAATACCCCCGGCGACTTGGAGCCTCGCCCTTGCGGGCCAAAGCACTGTTTATTATGCCAAAATACGTGACGACTCGCAACATCCTCATGAATGTTGTTACTGAATTTGATAGAAATAGCAGATGCAGATTCAAACCTAGTCGTTGTAGAGCATTATTGTATACAGGATGTCGCCGGTTCAAATCCGGCTAGCCCGACCAAAAACCCCGGAATCTCAACGATTCCGGGGTTTTTCCTTTTATCCGGTTCAACCGATTTATCCGATTTTATCCGATGACCGCAGAACCTACGCCGCCTCGTCCAGTTCCTCCGCCCTGGCACGGCCCACAGCATCGGCCACCTCATCCAGCTTCTCCGGCCACAACCGCGCATACGTGTCAAGCGTGACCATAGCGCTCGAATGCCCCAACTGGGACTGCAACGTCTTCACGTCGCAGCCGTTGGCAATCGCGATGCTCGCATACGTGTGGCGCAGGTCGTGGATGCGCACGCCGGAATCCTCCATACCCGCACGCCTGACGGCCGGACTCCAAATGCGCGACCTCCACGTGTTGACCCACAGATTGCCGCCACGGGCCGCACGGAACACATAATCATCAGGATCACGCCCATCGCACTGACGTTCCAAACCAGCCACAAGAAATTCAGGGAACGCCACCCAACGCGCCTTCCCGTTTTTCGGGGAACCGAGAATCATCTTCCCGTCCTTATCCTCCGCCCAGGTGCGGCGGATGCGCGCTCGCCGACGGGGAAAGTCCATGTCCTTGACCTGCAGAGCGAAGGTCTCGCCGATGCGCGGCCCGACGTAGGCCTGCCATCGAACGATGAGCGTGTCCTGCGGGTCGTTCTTTACTCTGCCGGCCTCGATGGCCAGATCCTCCACCTCGGGAATCGAGAGAAATACCATGTCGTCGTCATCGTCGACGACGCGCGGAGTGGCGACGGACTGCATGGGATTCGCGGTGATATATCCCTGTTTCAGAGCATGGCCGAGCACACCGCCCATGACCACGCGCACGATGTTGCGAATCGACCGTGGCTTCAACGCGCGAGTGTTTTCCGTTCCGCGTTTTCTGTCGGCCGGATAGCCGCCCTCCGACAGTTGGTTCACCCATTTCTGTATCGCTTCCGTCTTGATGTCCCCTATGGGGGTGTCGCCCCATTGGGGGTTGATGTAGATTCTAAGTTCTCGCTTGTAGCGGCGCAGGGTGCCGGGTTTGATGTCGGCTTTCGTTGCCGTCCACTCCTCGGCGACCCGACGGAATGGCTTCTGCGCGAGCTTGGGGTCGTGGTAGCGGCCGCGCCTGATGTCGTCCTCCATGGCGGCTTTGAACTCCTCCGCGTCCGACAGGAGCCGGAACGTTTTGGACTTCTCGGTCTTCACGCCCTGTGCCTCGGCGTACCAGCGGCATCGCCAGCGGTCGTACTTTCCGTAGGTGCTGCTGCGGTGTTCGGCGGGCACCTTGGCCTTCATGGGGTCTTTGACGTTGGCGAGACTGCGCTTCATCGCAGCAGTCGGCGGATTGCCGTTCTCGTCGTTTTTGAGCCAACGGTCAACGATGAACACTCGTGCCATAGGTATGCTCCATCTTCATCTCACGTGCTCATAGAGCAGCGCCCTGTAGTCTCCGATGATTTGGACGGTTATGGTGAGTACAATGATTTGTGTGGATTGGGAGTACCCGGTCGGCGAAGGCTTCGGAAGTGATTCCGGAGCCTTTCGTTTTACTCCGGCCATTCCGGCCAGAACCGGCCGGCCCTGTTGACGTTGGCGCGTTAGCAGGGCTTTTCTTTACTGCTTGGCGGTTTTGACGGTGATGGTGGTGCCGAGCGCGGTGGTCTCCCAGCTCACGCCGTCGGCTTCGCTGTAAGCGAAGTCCTTGGTGGCGTCCTGCGAGGCGAGCAGGGATTGAGCCATGGTTTCGGTGTCGCCCTGGCTGGTCCACTTCCAGTCGCCGGCCTTGGTCGGGGCCTGATAGGTGCCCTTCCAATAGAGGCTCTTGGTGTCGGTGCCGATCCAGTTGACCTCGATGGTGTCGCCGCTGATGGTAGCTTCCATGTATGAGTTCGGGTCGTTGGAATTGGTCTGTTTCCAGGTGCCGGTCAGATCGGCCGGCTGGGGCTTGGGCTCCTCCTTCTTGGTTTCCGTCTTTGACGTGCTGTCGGTTTTGGCGGGCGCGTCGGATGCGGTGTTGCTTCCTCCGCAGGCGGTCAGTCCGGCGAGCAACAGTGCCGCTATCAGCAGTGTGATTGTCTTTTTCATGGTTTTCTTCTTTCTTAGTGGGTTATCTCGCTTAGGATTTGTCGGTAGTCTTCGATGACTTGGACGGTGACGTTCAATTCGGCGGCCATCTGGTGTGGTTCTCCGTCGTACATGCGTTCCGCCACCGCGTATTCGGCCGGGTTGATAAGCAGCATCGCGGTCTCACGTCGGCATCTCTGCTCAAGTTTGCCGCCGTTGCAGCCGTTGCTGGTGTCGTCTCCGTGTCTCCAGTGGACAAGCTCATGCACGAGTGCGCAGCGTTTGCGCGTGTAGGTTATGCGCCGGTCAATGAGCACCGTATTGGTCTGGAGGCAGTAGATTCCATCGAGTTGCCCCGGCAACTGGGCACTGGATACTTGCAGGTCGGGCGAGACGTTGTACAGCGCCATGCGCATCTGCCCGTAGCTCATGCGCGGCGACAACGGCAGAGAATAAGCCGATTCCACCTGACTTGCCGCGTCGGTGATGCTTACACCATGAATCATGATGCGACCTTTCCGTGCCCATATGGACACACCTGACATTGACAGTCCCGGCGCTTGCCGATTATGCTTTGCGTTGAAGGCCAACTTGAGTGGATTTCAGCTGGGTTCCCGAATGGGAGTAAGACTTTGGGTCGAGAATTCCTTTGCTCCTGGGGTTGGCCTTCAATCATCTTTCTTCCCCTTCCACTTTCCGCCGCAGTTTTTCCACGATGTGTTCTGGGTCTTTAGCGATTTCTTCGACGATGAAGTTGACGACGGCATTTGAATAGGTGTACTGATGCCGTCCCGCTTTCTTCTCCGCAGCCGTAGCCCTATCGAAGGCATACCTTTCGTCATGCTTCATTCCGTAGCATTTCACGAATAGATTGAAATGGTAGTTATTGAAACGTGCATCGGCATTCTCTCCGGAGGTGAATTTCACAGCCTGTCGGAGTAGCTGTCGGTTGACCAGTTTCAGCAGGTCGCTCATGCGGTAGGGGTATCGGTCATCTGGTTGGACTACTTGTTTAATCACCCGTGCAGTTGAACCTGCCGAGTTGTCAACACGGATGGGGATTCCTTCTTTCTTGGAGAGCACGAACTCGGTTCGGAAGTAGGCGGCGTACTTCGTGTTCGATTCTTCGGCCGAGCGCAAGTCGATGTCGTTCTGCATGGATAGCAGTCTTTCGGCGACCTCTGGTGTGTATTTGGCTCGAATGGATTCTCCGTCGATGTCTGTGCGGTTGACCGATAGGACAAGGTAATTGTCCGGGATACGATTGCAGATTTCGATTCCATGGTAGGTGCGCAACCGGTCATCATAGTTGCGGATGTTCGCTTGGAAGATGGGGCCGTAGGTAATCTCGTATTCCTCTACGACGAAATGCGTGCCGGTGTTACGCAGTTCGTTGATTGATTCGACGTTGAGACGCACTGGATCCTTGTCGTTGGTCATGACTTTCTTTAGGCAGTCTTCCAATGCCAGGGTGCGGTTCTCCTTTCCTGGATAGAAAATCGCCTCGTACCCATCGCGTTTAGCGATGTATGCCTTGAGCATCAGCTCCCAGGCGTTGCAGAGGAAGAACGCGCATCCCTCGACGCGGTAACGAATGGTGGGCCTATTGAATAGTTCGATGGCGAGGATGAACGCCTCCTGCGACTTATCCAGCAGACGCTCACAGGTGTCTTGTTGTTCCTTCGTCAGTTTTGGGTGGTCGTTCATGCCTTTCCCTTTCCCGAACCATTTTCCCGATGTCAGGAAAATGGTCTAAGCCAGTGTTTTCGACGTTTTGAGTTATTCGGAATTTTCGAATAACTGAATTGTCCGGAATTTCCGGATAGTCGGTTTATGCGGGATCGTCCCCATCACCGTCATACTTGTGCTCGTCTTCCAGGGCGGCGATGTCCATGTCTCCTCGATGGAGTTTCTTGAGTGTTTCGGCCACTCGCGCCTGCTCATCATCAACAACAAGGCGCTCGCCGTTGAGTGCAGGTTTTGGCTTATCTAGGCGTTCATCGCCTTCGACAAATACGAGAGTTGCCGCCGGTACAAATGACTCTGGCGAGTTGTTTTGGATTCTCCTAGCTATCGACTCCCCGGCTTTAACGAGATCTGCTGCATTCTCATCCAACGCTTCACAAAACGCCTCAAAGGATTCGAGATCAATGGTTCTCTCAGCTCTTAGTATCTTCGACAGCTGCGACTGGCTGAGCTGAATTGCCGCAGCCATTTCCGCTTGCGTCACGCCATGAAATGCCATGCGTCCTTTCATGACCTGCGCCATTGCTTTACCGAAAGTCGAAATATTCTTCATGAACTAGATTATTCCACCGACACGCCAAATAGTCCAAAAATTGACACGAGTAGTTTCCTTGAACTATATATAGTTCACATGAACTACTTAAGTCTCAACAAACTTGCAGTGTCGAATATTCGTGCGCTGCTTGGTTCTCGCCGCGAAAGCATTGAAGCGCTCGCAGGAGCAACGAAGATTCCCTTGTCCACGCTCAAGCGTCGTTTGCTGAACAAATCCCCCTTCACCTTGGAGGAGATAGAACAAATTGCTAAGCATTTCGCTGTCGCCGCGAGCGACCTCATATCTCCCAGCATCGCGATCCCAGCGCTCGCCGAAGGAGGTGCGAAATGAGTGGCCAGAATCTCGTCGACGTTCTGCAGTTTGTCTTGATTGTCATAATCGCGGGAGTACAGATTATGCATTTCTCCTATATCAGGCGTCTTTCGGACGTGCTGGAATCTTGCCTCTCCCATACACGGCCATCTCCGATTCCTCCGGACGATATTCGAACTGATTGCCGATCTCCTTGGACAAGAGATATTTACGGGAACAGCGTGGATTGTGCCGATACACGGGTGAGGGACGAAACACGACCTTTACCCAGCAGGTCTCCCAGGACGCAAAAGAAGGCTTCATCGTGAAAACGACATGTTCCCCGGCCTTGATGCATCCCGCCTCGAATGTCTCCCAACACTCCCGCTCCTTGCCGGTATCCGGATTGACGCCATTGCATCTGATTAGCCTCACGTCATACGCATCGGCATCACCGGTGTTCCACAACTCGAGATTAAGCACCATGTCTTTCTTCTCGCCGGCGAAGTACGTGGGATGCGCTTCTCCGGCGACCAGCCATTCGACCGTTCTACGATCCCATACACGCAGAATCACCGTCACCGCGAAAGACACGACTGCGGAGACCAGCGCGGTCACAAGAATCTGTCCCAAATCAATCTGTCCCAAAACCATGCAGAAAAGCGTAGTCGCTTTCCTGGGCATCTGGAACATCGTCCAATACCTCGCAAAGGAAGGTACGAAATGAGTGGATATAAGGCAACCCCTGCGGTGCAAGCGCAGGGGTGTGGTCACGGCCCGTTCTCAGATCTGTTCGAAGCTGATGGGGCATCCGGGCGTCCAGTATGCAGTCACATCGTTCCCGGAATCCGCGAGCTTACCGCTGAAGACGACCCCTCCCTGCGTTTCGGCGTCGTCGAACGGTCCAATCAGCTCGTCGTTAAAACGGATATTCCATTGCGCCATGTAATCACCTCCCTTCTTTGCGTGGGTGTCCTCATTGTCTCGCTCAAGCTCGTAGGCAAGGAGGTGAAGTGATGGGAACCGTCAGCACTCACATTGAAGAAGGGGACGGTTTCAAAGTCCTGAGATACGGGCTCGGGAGCATCGTTCTCATCATCGGCTATCCCCAGTCGGAAAGCGACCTGATCGACGCGCGGAATGCCATCGCCAAACAGTTCGATTACGAAATCAGCATGAACGGGCGACGGCACGGCGGACATCGTTCCGTCCGCGCCGCCGTCGTGCCGGAGTCAGTCGTCGATCTCAACCAGCGACCACCACAGGGCGGCACGCGGATTGAGATAGATAAGAGACCCCTCGGGGACACCGAGGGCCCGACCTCGAACCGAGACCACGCCACCCGACGCGGCGGCGCTCTCCAATTCATCGAGAGTCTTCGACGGATACTCTTCTCCCGCTAAATCGACAAACCGTCGCTTATCGGCGGTCGTCTCAAACACGAGTCGATACGTCATTATTCTTCACCTCCTCTCATTGCTGGTAGTTACGCGATATCCAGCTTAGGGGAGGTGGGCCAACGCATAAATCAAGGAAAGGAAGTCCGGGATGCCCATAACAGCTGAAGGAGTGTGCACGGACGGCAATCCGGTGCCGTTGTGGGAGCGCGAGACGTTGACGCTGCCGCAGGCCGCGCAGGTGTTCAACATCGATTACGACGGCCTGCTGGTCGCGGTGAACCAGCGTGACGTCGATGTGTTTCGCCCGTTGAACAAGCGGGGGGAGCCCGGTCGCAGGCATGTGCGCAAGGAAGAGATGCGCCGTTACATCAAAACATTGGAGGAATAGATGGACTCCCATGATTACGGGCATCACGCCTCCGGATACAGGAAGGCCGATGGCGGCCCGTCGAAACGGTTCATGCGTCACCTGACGGTGCTGGCGGTCGTCCTCGTGGCCTGTCTGGTGTGGGTGATGACGCACGAGGCATGCCGCTACCCGTTGGGAAACGGCATCTGTTCGCTGGTCGCTTTCATTGGCGTGCCCATTCGCCTGATCTGCCTGCTCGAGGCCGAGGCGGGCGTCGAATAAGGACTTGCCGGGGTTCCTATTCTTTCCTTCCCCGGCAATCGACAAGGACAGTCGCTAACACCATCGCGTCGTACTCGGAGCAGCGGGTGCGGCGCATGTGGGGCCGGCGGGTTCGCCCCCGCTGGAGATCACGCGGTGTCATGTACGCGGGGCAAACAGCGGGATGCCGTTCGATTCGGCTCGGTCCACCCCCATATCCACCGACATCGAAGGCCCCTCATACGGGCCGGAAAGGAGAACCATGGCCGACGAAACAGAACCCGCGATGTTCGACGCGTTGGAAAAGGCGCTGATGCCGTTGAACAGCGCACGCCAGCTGGCCGAGCTCAGCGGCATCGGCGAATCCACGCTGGCCGAATGGCGCGGAACGCACACGGGACCCGCCTACGTGAAATCCGGCCGCCGCGTCCTCTACCCGAAGGAGGCCGTGCTCGGCTTCATGCGCGCCAACCTGCGCGAATGCAAGGAGGCCAGCGCATGACCGGCCAGCCGAACGACTACGAGCATCGCGCCGAGGGCGAGTCCACGTTCGAATGGCCGTTGGATTCCGCGGGGATGCGCATGAGCGCGGACGAACTATTGGACAGCCTGCTCGCCACCATCCAGCATCTCAACCGCACGGACGCATGGCCACTGACCATACTGCCGCCACGCTGGACGGACGTGATGGTCGACCGGGAACGCCGCCAGATCTCGGCGGTCTGCCTGTGGAAACGCAAACCAGTCAAAACCCATAAGGAGGAATAGATGTGCGAGCAAACCGAAACGGAAACCGAGCCCGAGGCGACGCCGCGGGTGGCCCTTGCCACCATATTGCAGTCGCTGGTGGCCGAGTCGCCGAACAAGCCCACGCTGCCCGTGATGCTGTCCATGCTTGACCAGGCGATGGATCATACCGGGCTGCGACTGGAGCTTGCCGCCGCGCCGGCGGACCATGAGGACGATGTGGCGAAAGCCAGCCGCCGCCTCTCGCGCAGGGCGTATGACATGACGAGCCTGCTGGCCGACGGCGCGGCCGGCGCCGGCGACTGGGAGCTGTTCGACCTGGCCGACGAGGCGCGTTCCGCCGCCGTTGCGCTGCTGCGCGCGTTGGATGGTGATGCGTGATGGCGGGAGAGACCTTTCTTACCATCGTCGGCAACCTGACCGCCGACCCCGAGCTGCGTACCACGGGCGGCGGGGCGACCGTGGCGAGCTTCACGATCGCTTCGACGCCGCGCAACTGGAACCGGCAGGCCAACCAGTTCGAGGACGGGCAGGCATTGTTCATGCGCTGCTCCGCATGGGGCGACATGGCCGGCCATTGCATCCAGTCCCTGCACAAGGGCATGCGCGTGATCGCCATCGGCCGGCTGAAGCAGCATTCGTATCAGACGCAGGACGGCTCCCAGAGAACCGTCATCGACATGACCATCGATGAGATAGGCCCCTCGCTGCGGTACGCGACCGCGCAGGTGACGCGCGTGCAGTCCGGACGCGGCTACTCGGGCGGCAGCACGTATGGCGACCCGGCCAAACCCGCCAACCAGCAACAGGGCTGGCAGGACGGCTCCCCGACTCCCGCGCAGAACCTCGGCGCTCCCGAAGGCGACCCGTGGGCGCAGGCGCCGGCCACGACGCCCGGCACCGCGTTCGGCGTTTCCAACGATTTCCCGTCAAACGATTCCGACCCCGAATTCTAAGGAGATTCAATGTCACGAAAGAAAAAGACCGACGGCGTGCAGGACGCACTCATCCCCGACGAAATAACACCGCTCATGCTGCTCGCCCTGACCGCCAAGGCATCACGCATGAAGGACGCCGCGGCCGCGTTCCGCATCGCGGCCAGCAAGATGCTCGACCTGGCCACCAAGGACGAATACATCGAAAAATACAAGAACATCGACCCCATCACCGACGCCCTGTACGACGCCTGCGATCTCTCGCAGCACATCTTCGACGCCGCCAACGCGGTCAACGACCTCATCAACTATCCGGTCGAGGCCCGCGAGCGCGTGGTGAAGGCGGATATCGAGCGCAGTTTGTTGGATCCGTGGCGTGATCTGCCCACGTCTGGTGTGGATCCGGATACCGGTGAAATCAAGGAGGACTGAATCATGAGCAAACGCAAGCACGGACGCCAGCAACTGGAGCATGAGCGCCAACGCCGGCGCAGGAAGCGCATGCCGCACCTGCCCGTACACCAGAATCTATCGATCAAGGAGCAGTGACCCGATTCAGTGGCTATCAACATCATCGATATCAACGTAAAGAACCTCATCCCGAACCCGAACAACCCCCGCAAAGACGTGGGCGACGTCACCGAGTTGGCCGACAGCATCAAGGAACAGGGGTTGCAGCAGGCGCTCGTGGTCACCCCCGACCACGAGGAACACGGCGAGCGCCTGTTTCGTGTGGTGATTGGTCATCGTCGTTTGGCGGCATGCAAGTTGGCCGGTTTGGAGTCCGTGCCGTGCATTGTGCGCGAGATGGACGCTCGCACGGAGCGCGAGTTGATGCTGGTGGAGAATTGCCAGCGTTCCGATTTGACGCCGTTGGAGGAGGCCGACGGGTATCAGGGTTTGCTTGACCTGGGTGCCGGTGTGGGTGAGCTGGCCTCGAAGACGGGCCGTTCTGAGTCGTTCGTGCGTGGCCGGTTGAAGATCGCGCGCATCCCCGCCGAGGTGCGTGCCAAGTCGGAGGCGTTCGCCCAGTTGTCGCTTTCCCAGTTGGATGATCTTGCGGAGTTCGAGGCTTATCCCGACATGATGGCTGAGTTGGCTTCGATGGCGGGCACCAAGAACTGGGATTGGAAGCGTGGCCAGCTGCGGTCGCGGGTTCGCGTCGAGGCGTGGCAGCAGAGCATGAGAACAGCGCTTGAAGCTCTGGGCCTGACTGTGGATGTCTCGGCTTCGACGTGGACGACGCCGGAGGGCTACCGGTTCTACGACGTGTGGAGCGGCGAGCCCGACGAGTTCGAGAAATGGTATGGGCAGTGGCGCGAGAAGAACCCGTACGGCGGGCCGGTGATCCGATTCTCCGAGCGCACCGTATTGTGCTTCCCGCAATTGTCGCCTGAGGAGATCGCCGAACGTGACGCCAAGAGCGAGCGGAGGGAACGGGAGCAGGCGGCATTCCAGGAGGCGCTGGCCGCCCGCAAGGAATTCAACAGGCTGGCGTACACGCTGCGCACGGACTGGATCAGGAAGCACGCCACCGGGTTCAACGGCGGCCAGTTGCGCAAGGTCACCACTATGCTCGGCCTGCTCGCGCTGACCGGCACCGAACTCTGCCACGGACTGATCAGCGGGGTCGCGTGGAACAACATCGACAACGTGCTCGACGTATACAATCTGCTCGCCGCCACGCCGCTGCCATACGACGACACGAGCGACAGGGAAATGTGGCGCGAACAGAACCTCACGGAACTGCATCGCCGCCAGCACGTCGAGGGAGCCGCGAACAGGGAGCTCCTGCTCATCCTGTGCGCCCAGATCGAAGCACTCATCAAACCCGGCACCTGGGCGGACAAGGACGACATCACCCTCGCCCAAACCTACTACCACACGCTCGCAGACCTCGGATACCCCACAAGCGACGAGGAAAACAAGGCACTCAACGGAGAATATCTGCCCGTTGAAGACGAAGAGGCGGAGTGAACCATGACATGGACCCAGATAGACGACGGGCTCAACTTCAGCCCGCAGACCATGCCCGGCACGGTATCAAACGCCGCACTGGGCCTATGGGTCCGCCTGTGCGTGCACACCGCATACCAACTCCGATTCCCCGCATTCGACGGCGCATTCGACCTCACGGTCGTGCGCTCGCTGAAAGGCAACGCACGGCAGGTGGCGGAACTGGAGTCTGCGGGAATGCTCGAACCGGCGCTCATCGCAGGCCGGTGGATGGTGGTCGAGGCCGACACCCTGATGAAATTCGGCGGCACATCCGGCAGCGAGCTCAGGGAGAAAAGGGCCAAGGCCGGACATGCGGGCGGCATCGCTTCGGGCGAGGCGCGGCGAAGCAAACGTCCGAAGCAAAACGAAGCAAGTGCTTCAAGCAAAACCGAAGCAAACCATGAAGCAAACGGTGAAGCAAAACCGAAGCAAACGTCCGAAGCAAAACGAAGCACTTGCTTCAAAGCAAACGAAGCAACCGGTCCTAACCTAACCATACCTAGCCTTACCTCCCCTGTAGCCCCCTCCGAGCCGAACGCCGAACCAAACCCGGCCGAGCCGAGCCAAGCCAAGCCGGTGTCGAGCCTTGCCGAGGCCGAAGCCCGGGCCCAAGCCGATCCGTTCGGCCTCGCCTGGGACTCGTACCCGAGCCACACCGGCAACCGGGACCAAGCCATGCGCCTGTGGCAGGCCATCACCGGCGGCGACCCCACAGTGCCGCACATCGAAGCCAGCCAACTGCTCGGCGCCGTCATCCGCTACGCCCAGACCGTGCGCCAGGACGGCGACCGGTTCACGCCATCGATGCGCAAATGGCTCGAAAACCGCCAATACACGCAATGGCTCCAAAACGAACCGCAACGCACCGAATGGGGCGGCATCACCCGCCAATGGCTCCAACAGCACGCCATCAGCCAAGTCCCCTCAGGGGCATGGACGGACAGCGTCGAACAAACGTTCTGGGCCCACGTCAAAGCAGGCGAGGACGCGACAACCGTCGTCCAACGGCTCGTAAACGAAATCAACGAAAGGAGGCCCCGATGAGCGACAATCCCACCGCCGCGACACTGCGCCTCGTGGAAGGCCGCGAAAACAACCGGTGCATCGTCTGCGACCGATACCTACGCGGCGGCGAATGGCCCGGCAGCAGCCACCACCACCGGAAACGCCGCAGCCAGACATACGGCGACCCCGAACGGCACAGCCCCTCGAACGTCATCGACGTGTGCGGCACAGACAACAGCACCGGATGCCACGGATGGATCCACCAACACCCCGAACAAGCCCGAGCATTGGGCTACCTGCTCAAAAGCTACGACCCCGAGCCAAGCCAAGTGCCCGTGTACAGCTGCCGGCGCGGCTGGATACTGCTCGACACCGACGGCCAATGGCATTCATGCCCGCCACCCGAAGACCTCCCCACCCACATCAACATCAAGAAAGGCAACGAATGAACGACACCACGACAACCCTCGCCATCGGCCACCGGACCATCCCCCTCGACCCGCCCCGCCCGCCAAGAAAACCCGACATGCTCCTCTGGGTCGACACCGAAACCACCGGCGTCGACCCCTACCAGTGCGAACTCCTGGAAGTCGGCATGCAAGTCACCGACATGACCGGCAAACACCCCCACGACAGCCTCCACCTGATCGTCCACCCCGACAACATACGCAACTGGGCCAACTACCCCGAACTCCTGAAAGCCTACGAAATGCACCTCGCCAACGGACTCATGCTCGCCAGCGCCGAAGCACCCAAGGACACCTACGACTACCAGCACACCGCATGGAACATCCACGAATTCCTCAACGACCAACTCAGCCAATACACACTCCACCCCGCCGGCACCAACGTGGACTTCGACCTACGCCAACTCGACGTCCACCTCAGCCGCCACCTCAACCACCCCATCGCCGAAGGACTCCACCACAGAAAACTCGACCTCACCACCCTGCGCCTCACCGACCAAGCCATCGGCCGCGACCCCTACCAGAACCACGCAGGCACCCACCGAGTCCAAGACTGCATCCACAGGGACATCAACGACTACACCGCCTACCTCGACATCATGCGAGCCGGACACCAAGGAACCCAATCATGAACACCGGCAAACGAATACCCGCAACCCTCACGGCGATCCTCGCCATCCTCGCGCTCGCTGCATGCGGAGAAACACCCAAAGGCGGCGGCCAGGGCACCGTGAACAACCCCGACCCCGGATACGTCCGCTGGTACGAACTGCCCGACGGCAGCGCGGCCGTCCGATGCTTCTACGCCTCCGGCGGAGCGTCATGCGACTGGGGACACATCGAACTCAAGGACAAGCAATGAGCACCCACACCACAACCCCCGCCCCGCAGACCATCGAACTCATCCGCCGCCTCCTGGAAGCAGCCCACCGACCCGAACCGGCCAACGATCCGACCATCTGCGCGATCTGCGGCGTACCGCTCACCGACACCACGTCATCCATCTGCCCCGACTGCCAGGAACTCGAAAAGGACTGGTAAGCATGCACGCCACCACATGGGCCAACGACCCCGTCAACTCACCAAACCACTACACACGCTCGCACCCGGGCATGGAGTGCATCGAACTGACCGCCGACACCAGCTTCTGCCTCGGCAACGCCATCAAATACCTCTGGCGCTACCACGGCAAGGGCCGGCCCGTCGAGGACCTCGAAAAAGCGCGATGGTACCTCTGCCGCGTCATCGACTACGACGAGAAGATCGCATGGACACGCCAACAACACGCCATCCTCGACACCCTCGCCAACGATCCCACCATCCCCGACGCCGAAGCGCACACATGGGCGAAACTCCGGCAAGGCTTCCCCGACTCGGCCCTCGCCTGCCTCGACCGCCTCATCGAACACGAAAGGAACCAACAATGACCAACCCCAACACCTACAACACGGCCTGCATGACCGGTGTCATCGACAACGTGGACTTCACGCTACGCGACGACTCCACCAGCGTGACCATGCTCATCCCACCCGACACACCCGTAGGCACCAGAACCATCATCATCCCCCAAGGCTTCACCCTCGCCGAACACCGGATCATCCGCGAAGCCATCACCGACGCGCTCGCCGACCACGGGGAGGAACTATGAGCCCCGAAAAACCAGACGCTTTGCTGTGGATGGACGTGGAAACCACCGGATTAGATGCGAACAAGTGTTCGATACTGGAGATTGGGTTGCGCTGCACCACATTGGACGCGATGCGAGAGCACGCGCTCCTCGAAGCGGTCGTCCACATCAGCCGGGAGACCATGCTCTCCGCGCAACTGCCCGCCCTGGACCTGCATCTGAACAACGGTCTGCTCGCCCAATGCGAGACCAGCGACCCCGTCCACTGCTCGCCCGAGGCAATCGCACGGAAGACCGTGAGATTCATCAAGGACATGAGCGGCATGTACACGCTGCACCCCGCAGGCACGAACATCCAACGCTTCGACCTGCCCATAATCCTCAGATTCTGCGCAACCGCGGAACGCATCGACGACCTACTCTCCTACCGGGCACTCGACCTGACCGCACTGCGCCTCACAGCCAAGACGCTCGGCCGAGACCCCTACACGCACAGGGCCAAGCCCACGCACCGCGTCCACGACTGCCTGGACAGGGACATCACGGAATACCGGCACTACCTCACCCTCATGACGGGGCCGGCGCTCGCAGCCGTCAACGCCATGAAAACCAAGGAAGAATCATGAGCATCATCAGCAAGGAGGCGTGCTTCCGTTACCCCGAACGCACGGTGGACGACGTGCACGACACGTTGGCCCAGGTCTACACCAGTGACGACTTGCAGGAGGCGTACATGTTCGGCGCTCAGCGGGAGCCCACCGGCTTGGAAGTGGAAGCCGCCGCCGAACAGCTCTACTACTCGGACTGCAACAGTTCCGGCCTGCTCCTTGACTCAGACTGGAACAGACTGCCGGAGGGTAACAAGGCCATCTACCGCAACCGGGTGCGCGCAATCATCACAACAATCCAGAAAAAAAGGAACAGCAGAATGAACGAGAACACGAACATCACCGACATCATCAGCGCGGCGCTCGCCGCCGGATGCCAGATCAGCGTGACCATCACTCCCAAAGACTTCTACAACGAATCACAGGAGCCGGAGGAATGAACGTGAGCGAAAGCATCGACTGGCGGCATTCCACGCCGGGAGAGCTTGACCTGCACCGGTTCATCGGACTCACGAGGAGAGGCCAAACACTGGACGGCTATCTCTTCCGCTCCATCAACGTACTCAAGGAAATACGACCATGAAAAAAACTACATTAGTCCACCACAGAACTACATTAAGCACCACCGGTTTTTATAGCGCGCTCGCCGGAGGCACCCGATGAGGCGCGAAAGCTGGTCGGTGGAATCCACCATCGGACTCCTGTTCACCATCATCATCGCGATACTGGCACTCGCCATCGTATCCGCCATCGGCCTGGCCGCGTACGCCGCGATGGACACCGGCCCCAGCCAGCGCATCGTGCAGCAGGTGGAGACCACGGGCGACGTTCGCCGCCTATGCATCGAGGCTCGAACCGGCGAGCGCGTCGATGCCATGTCATGCGACTTGATTGATCCGCATACGGGAGGTGTTGCGAAGTGACGAGTCAGGCGATACGCGACAAGGTGCTCGCATGGCACGGGCGCGGCTACGGCGCGACGGATACGGCCCGTCAATTGGGTCTGCCGTTGGAGGAGGTGCGCGCGATCATCCGCGAGGGCGACGGTCGGCCGAAACCGCCATGCAAGGTCGAGTTCATCGAACCGCCGCTGTTCGAGGAATGAACTGAAATACCAGATAAAAACGAAACCCTCCACACGAGGCGGAGGGCATGTCAGCAAACAACCAGTTTAGCCGATGTGGAGGGGTTTCGTGAACTGCCAGAACTGCAACACCATAATCGAAAACGGGTACGCGCTGTGCACGGCGTGCGAGCTGCGCTTCGCCGGCACGCTCCTGCGACTCGCGCGCGACGTCACGCCACTGCACGACTCGCTGGACGCGACCCTGCATCCGGGCGGGCACGCGCCCGTCAGGATCCAGACGGCCACTCCCCCGACTCCTATCAGGCTTGACGTGCTCGACCTGCTGGACATGCTCGATGCGACGGCGCGCGAACTGTGGCGTTGCTTGGATGTCATCGATGCCTTGGACTGGCACAAGGATCCACGCATGGAGGACCTCGAGGCCACGCTTATCGACTGTGCGGGCCATCCCAGGCTCGCCACGTTCGCGGATGCCGGCTTCTACATGGCGACCATCAACGGCATCGCCCGGAAAATCGACCTCACGTTGGATCCGCCAGAGCAGCGACGCGAGATCGGCACGTGCGAGCTGTGCGCCACGATGCTCACCGCAGGCGCGGCAGACCAGTGGGTTACCTGTCCCGTGTGCGGACGGGAACAGCGAGCGCAGACGGTCAAACTGCGTAGGCTCAAGACGTTGTGTTGGGATGATTCCAGGCGAGGGTCGGCGGCTGAGATAGCCAAGGCGTTCACGGATGCAGGGATACCGGTGCGTAGGGGTACGCTCAACGTGTGGGTCAACCGAGGCAAGCTGCCCTCCAGCCCTCAGGGCCTCGCCTATTGCGACGTGTACCGACTCGTGATCGGCGGAGCGGCTTGACAAAATTGTCACTGTAACCGATGATTGCAGTGGCAGAAGTGTCGAAAAACCCAGCTCACGTGGCTGGGTTTTCGCGTATCTGACCGCATTGCATGGGGCGAGAGTACTCCGCCGGCACGTCCAAAGCGCCGGTGATGTTCGCCCCGCCACTCTTTTCATTTGATTGTGAGGCGATGACGCCATGACAATGCCGGGCATGCCGACCATCAGCCTGCGGATCACGTGCAGGGGGAACACCCTCGGCGACATCGACGCCCTGCCCGTGCCCGTGAGCGTCACCCCGTCCGGCCATCTCGTGGTCGACCCCCTCGAACCGGTCATGCGCCGGGCCGTGCAGGCGTTCGTGGACGCCTGGCAGCGGTCGTGCGACAAGGCCGGGTTATGAGCGGCCGCCGGGGCAACACCCGTCATGCCAATGGCTGGCGACGCCAGCAGGTCGTGGCCCGCGTGCTGGCGGCCTACGACACGTGCCACCTGTGCGGCCGGCCCGTGGACAAATCATTGCCGCCGGGATTGCCGGGCTCGCCCGAGGTGGACGAGATCATCCCGGTCAGCAAGGGCGGCTCGCCCTACCTGTTCTCCAACTGCCGGCTCGCGCACCGCTGGTGCAACCGCGTCCGCTCCAACCACAGCGTCGCGTGGGCGCGCGAACACATCAAACAAACATTCGAACAGGGGCACACGGCCGACCTGAAGGCCACCTCGATGCCATTGGTGACAAGCGGCGACTGGTGACGTGGGGAGGAGACCCGTCCGCCCCGGTCGAAGCCCCCTCGGGCGCAGGGCCGATATCTCCCCGGCATGTCAAAACGTAACGCCTTGGACGGCCGTTACGTTATCCCGTTACGTTTTTTTGGAGGTGAGCGCGGTGATCTGCGAGGAATGCGGCCAGCCGTTCACCCCGTCCGGCCGTGGCAAGAAAGCGAAATACTGTTCGGCCAAATGCAAGCAGCGCGCCTACCGCAGGGCCAAGCGCATGAGCCGCGTCACCACCCCTCCCGCCCCGGCCGGGGACGTGGAACATGAGCCCGAGGCGATGGACACCCTCACCGCCGCCGATTTCGAGGCGATGATGAACGACGGGCCCGAGGACTACGTGAGCGTGCTCAAACGCACGCAGGCCCGGCTCAAGGAAGCCATGTTCAGCGCCGGCACCCCGCCGGGCAGCCTGACCGGCATCAGCAAACAGCTGCTCGCCCTGACCCGCGAAATCGAACGGCTCGAAGGCAACCCCGCACAAGGCATGACGACGCAAGAAGATCCGGAGGACGACGATGACGGAGAGTTCCGACCCGAAGCTATCTGAGGTCGCACGCCACATCGTCATGCCCTCCGGCATCGTCACCAGCATGTTCCCCAAGGTCAACAAGCGCGCCAAAACATGCGGCATCCGCTACGACCGCTGGCAGCAGGGACTGCTGACCCTCATCCTCGGACGAAGGACCGACGGCACGTTCGCCGCGTCCGTCGGCGGCGTGGTATTGAGCATCTGCCGCCAGACCGGCAAGACCTTCACCGTCTCCAGCCTCGTGGTCATCCTGTGCACGCTCATCCCGAACCTGACCGTCATCTGGACCGCACACCACAACCGCACCAACAGCAACACGTTCGACCACGTGCGCACCCTGGTACGCAACCCCGCGCTCATCGGATACCTCGACCACTCCGGCCGCACCGACGGCGTGCGCGGCGGCAACGGCATGCAGGAAATCACCTTCGCCAACGGCAGCAAGATACTGTTCGGCGCACGAGCCCAAGGCTTCGCCCGAGGCAACGACGCCGTCGACATCATCGTGTTCGACGAAGCCCAGATCCTGACCGAACAGGCCATCAGCGACATGGTACCCGCCACCAACACCAGCCCCAACGCGCTCGTCCTCTACATCGGCACCCCACCGCGCCCCGCCGACCCCGGCGAAGCGTTCACGGAACGCCGCCGCCAAGCGCTCTCCGGCGAGGACGACATGCTCTACGTGGAATTCTCCGCCGACCGCGACGCCGACAGCGACGACCGCGCCCAATGGAGGAAAGCCAACCCGAGCTTCCCGCGCCGCACCAGCGAAACCAGCATGCTGCGCATGCAACGCCAGCTCGGCAAGGACAGCTTCAAACGCGAGGCACTGGGCATCTGGGACGAGACCACCACCAGCCAGGCCATCAACCCCGAACAATGGGCCAAAGCCGCCACCGGCACACCCAACATCAAAGGGCTGATCGGCTACGCGCTCGACATGAAACCCGACCGCAGCTCGCTGGCCATCGGCGGAGCCGTCAACCACAGGGACGGCACCGCGCACATCGAACTGCGCCGCTTCGAGGCCACCCAATCCAAAGGCACCCAATGGGCGGTCGACTACATCGCCGACCACTGGCCGCGCACCGCGAGCGTGGTCATCGACTCGCAATCACCCGCCATGAGCCTGCTGGCCGACCTCAAAGCCCGGCACGTGAAAGTCATCGTCACCAACTACAGCGACATGGGCCGCGCCTGCGGCAAATTCCTCGACATGCTCAGAGACGGCAAACTCACCCACCTGCCGGACGACAAAGCACCGGCGCTCGCCACGGCCGTGGCCAACGCCACCACACGCAGCATCGGCAAATCCGGCGCCGTCGGATGGAACCCGATGGGCAGCGACATCGACATAAGCCCGCTCGTGGCATGCACGCTCGCCCTCTACGGCACCACCATAACCAAACGAGACCCGGACCGAGTACAGGAGGTCATGATCGGATGAACGAACAATCCATCAGCTTCGGCAACCCCTACCTGTCCACCGGCTCATCGTCCGTGACGCACATCGCCAACGTGCCCGACGACGACATGGCCGACATCACCCGCCTACTGGAACTCTGGCGCGCCAAATACCCCCGCAACCTGCTGCGCTCCGCGTTCTACGACGCCAAACAACGCTTCAACAACCTGGGCATCAGCATCCCGAACATCGTCGCCCAGAAAGCCGGCGTCGTGGTCGGCTGGCCACAGAAAAGCGTGCGCGCGCTCGCCGACAAGAGCGTGTTCGAGGGATTCGAGACCGCCGCCGGGGCCGACAACCACGGCATCGACGAGATCATGCGCATGAACGAGCTCGAAACCGACATGAGCGAGGCCGTCATCAGCTGCTACAAGCACTCCTGCAGCTTCCTGACCATCGACTACGACCCGGACGACAACGACCGGATCCTCATCACCCCGCGCTCGGCCGACTGGTCGGCGGCCCTGTGGGACAACGGACGGCGACGCATCAAGGCCGCGCTGACCATCACCGACAGCGACAAATGGGGCAACATCACCGCGTTCAACGCATGGCTGCCCGGCCGCAACTACGCCTGCATGAAAACCGGATACGGGTGGGAAGCGGAACCCCAATACAACCGGCTCGACCGCGTGGCCGTGGTGCCCATCGTCTACGACAAGCAGATGGACCGCCCCTTCGGCCGCTCACGCATCAACCGGGCCCTGATGAACCTGACCGACATGGCCATGCGCACCATGGTCCGCATGGAAGCGTCCGCCGAATTCTACTCGGTCCCCAAAATCTGGTTCCTCGGCCTGAGCCGCGAATCCTTCCAACAGGACACGTGGAACGCGCTCGTCAGCAGCATCAACGCGGTCAGCCGCGACATCAACGGCGACATCCCCGAACTCAAACAGGTCTCCCAGGCATCGATGCAGCCCCACGGCGACATGCTCGAAACCATCGCCATGCTCGCCTCGGCCGAAACCGACATCCCGCCCGAACAACTCGGCATACGACTGGCCAACCCCACCAGCGCCGAAGCGCTCGCCGCCGCCGAGAACCAGCTGACGCGAACCGCGAACCGGCAGAACCGCATGTTCTCCCGCCAGCTGCTCAACGCCATGGGCATGGCCGTGCAATTGCGCGACAACAGCCCGCAGCCGCCCGACCTGACCGGCATCCGCCCCCTGTGGGCGCCGACCCGCGAAGTAAGCGACGCGGCGCGCGCCGACTACTACACGAAGGTCGCCGGCGTGAACGGCAACTGGGCGGATTCCGACGTGGGACTGGCCAAGCTCGGACTCACGGCCGGCGAGCTCCAATCGTTCCGCGCCTACCAGCAGCGGATGAAGGCCCAACGGAACATCGACCAGCTCAGACAGCAGCGGATGAACCCGCAGGACACGGAGGCGGCTGATGGCAGCGAATCCGAAGGCCCCGCCGGAACTGCAACGGCTGCTGGACAAGGCGTACAGGGACTACCAGACCGACCTTGACAACCTCAGGGAGAGCGCGGCCGACGTCATCGAGAACATGGTCGACCGCGACCCTTTGAACGTCAAGGACGCGATCCGCGACTTCTCCCGAGACGCCTCCCAGCTGGCGAACGAATACTACGACACCGTGCGCGGCCTGTGGAGCGAATACGCGGGCGTCCGGCTCGACGACTTCGACCACACACAGCTCATCGACCCCGACCGCGCCCTCTGGCAGATGCAGGGCGGCTTCAACAACACCGACTACAACGGCCTGACCTACACGCAGGTCAAGAACGGGCAGTCGCGCGCGGGACTCACGATCGACGACCTGTGGCCCGATCTGGGCAACCCGGATGACGCGATGCAGTTCGTCGCCGACATGGTCAACGCCTCCGCACGCCTGACCACCCAACGCAACATGCGCATCGACCCGTCGAAACCACGATGGGCCAGAGTGCCGCGTGGAGCAAGGACATGCGCGTTCTGCACCATGCTCGCCTCACGGGGCTTCGCCTACCTGAGCGAGGACTCGGCAGGTCTGGAGATGCAATACCACCGGGACTGCGACTGCCAGATCGTCCCCAGCTGGGGCCGCCAGACACTCGCCGGATACAACCCCGAACGGCTCACCGCCATGTGGCAGGAAGCCAGCAAGGAAGGCGGCGACTACCGGGAGAAGCTCAAGCGCATGCGCCGGGACAATCCCATGGCGTTCACGGACGGCGTCTACCCGACGCCGACCATGCCGTGGGAGCAGTCCGTCAGGCTCCTGTCAATGAAGGGAGAGCCAAAAGGCACTGCGGAATCCTGGTACCGGCGCCAGCTCGCCGTCGGCGTCGACCCGAGCAGGGAAATCCTCGAACGGCACGAGATCGTGTTCCTTGAGAAGTTCAGGCGCTTGGGCGAGGAATACGAGTGGATACCGAAAAGCCATGATGGCAAGCCCAGCAACGACTTCCATTGGCTGAGCCACGAATGCGACGCGGAACTGAAATCACCGGCAAGCCTGAAGTACAGGAACGTGGCCCAACGCATCAACGACGCCGTCGTCGGCGGCGTCGAACAGGGCGTTGTCAAGGACGTGTTCGTACTGGACTTCGGAAGCACGAAACTGCCCGACAAGTTCGTCAACCAACTGTCGCTGTACAACGCCCGTCATGAATCCCACATCAAAGAGCTGTGGGTGTTCGACTCGGAAGGATTCCACCAAATCGTATTGAAATAGAAGAACGGGGATAACCCCCCGGATTATGTGCCGGTCTCAAGAGCCGGTTACGTGGGATCCCCGTTACCTCGATTCTACCATACGGCGGGTTGCCAGAGAGGCCGATCGGGGCCGACTGTAAATCGGCTGCATCACGCCACGCAGGTTCGAATCCTGCACCCGCCACTCCACACCACCCGCACGGGTGGTTTTTACGCCCGGAACGGGCCCCATCAACCACAAAGGAGAACCATCATGCACGACATGCCGCACTGGCACCGATTCCGCAACAACCTTCGTCTCATCGATTCCGGCGCGGACGAAGGCGGCTCCGGCGACCCCGCAACGGGAGACCCGGCCGACACCGGCGAGGACATCGACTGGAAGGCGAAGTTCGAGGAGCAGCGCGCCCACTCGCGCAAATGGGAGCAGCGCGCCAAGGACAACAGCAAGGCCGCCGAGGAACTGCAACAGTTCAAGGACTCGCAGCTGTCCGAAGCCGAGAAGGCCGCCAAACGCATCAAGGAACTCGAAGCCGCCAAACGCATCAAGGAACTCGAAGCCGCCAACGCCGCCTACGAGGCGGAACGACAGCAGAACGAGTGGAAGGCGCAGGTCTCCAAGGAGACCGGCGTGCCCGCCTCGCTGCTGCACGGCGACACGCTCGAGGCCATGACCGCGAACGCGAAGGCCATCGACCAGTACGCGCACCCCAAGCCCAAGGGCATGCCCAACCAGGGCAAGACCCCCGACGGCAAGGCCGCCGGCGCCGACGAACGCGCATGGGCCGACGACCTGTTCTCCAACCTCTAAACGCAATCATCCCCCAGAAAGGAACAACATCATGGCAATGGACACCAGCAAACTCCACCTGCCCAAGACCGTCGCCACGGCCGTCGTCAACAAGGTCAAGGAGACATCGACCATCGCGGCCCTGTCCCCGAGCAGCCCGCAGATCTTCACCGACAAGGAATACATGATCTTCAACGGCGCCGCCGAGGCCGACGTGACCGCCGAAGGCCAGACCAAGAGCTCCTACGAACAGGACCTGAACTACGTGAGCGGCAAGACGTTCAAGGTGCAGACCACCACCCGCGTCACCAGCGAGCTCAAATGGGCCGACGAGGACAACCGCTTCCAGATCATCCAGTCCATCCAGGCCGACCAGGCCGAGGCCATCGGCCGCGCCCTCGACTACGTCGTCTACCACGCCGTCAACCCCAAGACCGGCGGGTCGCTCACCGGATTCGACGCGCTCACGGCCCGCGCCATGCAGGTCACCGCCGGAGACGACGACATCACCAACGTCGACAACCTGGCCGACCAGCTCAACGAGACCTACGACATCAACGGCATCGCCATCAGCCGCACGTGGGCCTCCCGTCTGCGCAAGATCCGCGTACCCGCCACCGGCATGCGCTACTACCCGGAGATCCCGCTCAACCTGCAGGTCGGCACCCTCGACGGCATCAAGGCCGCCACCAGCGCCACCGTCAACGGGGCCAAGGCCAAGACACCCACCAACGTGCTCGCCATCATGGGCGATTTCAGCCTCATCAAATGGGGCATGGTGCGCGACATCACGTCCGAGATCATCCCCTACGGCGACCCCGACCAGACCGGCGTCGACCTCAAGGCCCACAACCAGATCGCCTACCGCACCGAGGCCATGTTCTCCTACGCGGTCGTCGACCCCAAGGCGTTCGCCGTGCTCAAGACCTCCACGGAAGAAGGTGCCTGATGGGCGCGTTCACCCAGGACTTCATCGTCCAGAAGACGAACAGGAAGAAGCACAAGCCGGCCGCCATGGACGTGCCGGCGCGCCTGTGGAACCCGGATGGCACCCCGTTCGCTGGCGGCTCATCAACGCCTGCGGACGGCAGTGTGACGAACGCGATGCTGGCGGGAGACATCACCGCGGACAAACTCGCCGCGGGCGTGATCCCGACCGTCCCGAAGGCCGCGTATGTGGCCGACCCGGCCGGCGATACGCCGACGAAGGCCGAATACGTGGCCTTGCGCGACGCTCTCGTCACGGCGGGTCTCATGCGCCCAAAAGCGTGACCACCGTCGACGGGGACATCACGCCCGTGCTAACCAGAATCGGATAAAGGAGGACCATATGGACCCGTCCGTTTCGTTCGCCACGCATTCCAACCTGGAAGACCGGTGGCACAAGCTGCTTCCGGAGGAGCGGGCGCAGGCGGACATCCTGCTCGCGGACGCGAGCGAGATCATCCGCAACCGCGTCCGCCCCTACCCCGAGACACATGACCCGGCGTGGTGGCTCGCGCATGAGCGCGGGCTCGAGCTCGTGTGCTGCCAGATGGTGCGCACGGCCATGGAGGCGCAGGTATCCGGTGGACAGACCGGCGTCACCCAATCCACGGAGACGACCGGCCCGTTCTCCAGCACCTACTCGTGGCTGAGCCCCGACGGGCATCTGAGGTTCACGGACGACATGCTGCGCAACCTCGGATTGTCCGGCCAACGCATGTGGTCGATAGACATGGCGGAAGGATCGCATCATGGAGCGTGTTGACGTGTACCGGGGCGCGGCCGAGGTGGATGCAGATGGGAACCCGGTGCAGGGAGAGATGCGGCATGTGGCCTCGCTGATGGGTTTCGCGGAGCCGGTGGAGACTTCGCAGTCCCCGGGCGCGGACTCGCAGGGCGTGGCCCGCCGCTACACCCTGTACTTCCGTGGTCCCGAGCCCACGGGCATCCTTGATACGGATTGCCTCGTGGTGCGCGGCAAGCCGTTGATGGTGGACGGGCCGCCGCTCGAATGGTGGAGGCACGGGCGTCATATCGGCGACGTGGTCAACGCGTTCGTCAGGGAAGGATGAATCATGGCCAAGAAAGTCAGGGTCGTATTGAACCGGAAGGCTTTCGGCACGGAGGCGCTGCACAAGGCCGTCAAGCCGGTCATGGACGACGTGCAGGAGCAGGTGGAGGGCATGGCGGCGGTGGATCCGGCGATCAAGGTGTACCGCAACGAGGACACCGACCGTTCGAACGTGGTCGCCACCGCTCCGGCCGCGTTCGAACAGGCCCACGGAGTGCTGAGCCAGATGCTGGGCATGGTGGTCGTATGAGCGTCATCCGGCCACCCGTCCGCCCGAACCGGGTGGAACCCGTGCTGCTCGAACGTCTGCGCGACCGGTTCCATGGCGTTGAGTTCGGCACCGTCCGCAACCGGGGCAATCCGTCCAGGGAATGCGTGCTGGTCGCCGTGCCGGGCCAGAAGGCCACCCCCGTCAGCCAGCAGACGCGTTTGCGCATCTCCGTGTGGGTGCGCCGCGACGACGGGACCGGCGACATCGACGCCGCGCAGAACCTCGCCGCCGACATCGAACTGTACCTGACCGGCCTGTATCCGCCACGGCCGGTCGTCACCATCGACCACGAGTCGGGGCCGATCCGCATGAGCGACGAGAACGGCTGCCTCATGGCGTACCTCACGCTCCTGCTCACCGTCGAAACCAACCAAGCATAATCATCGAAAGGCGTATGGCAAATGGCCACAGACACTTCGTACATCACCAGCGGCAACCGCGCCGACCTGGTCAAACTCATCAAGGACTACGCGCTCTTCCTGTGGAAGCTCGACGATCCAAACATCCCCGCGATGCCGGACTCCGAGAACTGGACGCCGCCGGAGGGCAAGAAGCCGGTCGGCTACAACAGCGAGGACGGCGCGGTACTGCACCCCGAGCCGGGCGACGAGACCGAGATCAAGGGCCACAACGGCGACATCGTGGTCTCCGAACAGGAGCCCGGCTACTGGACCCTGCAGATACCCGGCATCGAATGCCGTCAGGACATCGCCGAAGCCTACTTCGGCGTCAAGGCCGACACCGACGGCAACTTCCATGTCAGGGACGCGGCCACGAACATCGAATACATGGCCGTGCTCGCATGCCTCGACCAGTACGGCAACCCCATCGTGCTGCCCATCGGCAAATGCAAGGTCTCCGACCGCGACGACATGACCCTCGTATCCACGGAGGTCGTGACCTTCAACGTCACGTTCAAGATGTTCAAGGCCTCGGACGGCTACATGTTCCACGTCTATGGTCTGCTCGCGGCCGAGAAGGCCGGACTGGCCACCAAGGTCGACTCGCTGGCCGCCACCCCGAACACGCTGACCGTCGCCGCCGGCAAGACCGAGACGTTCAACGTGACCGTCTCCCCGGCGAACGCCACGGGCTGGACCATCACCGCCACAAGCGGCGACACCGCGAAGGCCACCGCCACCGTCAACGACAACACCGTCACCGTGACCGGCAAAAGCGCCACCGAAACCGGCAAACCCGTCACCATCACCGCCACCGCCGGAGGCAAGAACGTGACCGTGCCCGTCACCGTCACCGCCTGACCCTGACATTCTTCCCCGCCCGCACCGATGGCGGTCCCTGCGGACGGGGAACCCCACCCACCAGACCGCCGCACACACTTTTTTCAGGAGACCGCCATGAGCGAAGAAAACAAGACCATCGAAATCGAACCCGACATCAACACCGACGCCGAACAGCAGCCCGACGTATGCCTCAGCCTCAAGGGACTCGACACCGAAGTCACACTCCCCAACCTCAACTCCGCCGACCTGCCCATCGAACTGGTCAACGTCGTGCTCATCGTCAAAAGCAAGGTCGTCCTGAGCGAGGAGGAGACGTTCCACGCCACCGCCGTGTTCCTCGCCTACCTGCAGGAAATGCAGCCGACCCTGTGGAACAAGCTGCGGAAGGCCGGCAACCCGCTCGGCTGGATCAGCGCCATCGTCAAAGGCTGGGCCGAAGGCTCGGGCCTCGACCCAAAATCGTTTACCTCCTCATCCTCCACCAACAGCACCATTCGGCGCTGACCGCCGACTGGCTGACCCGCTACCGGCGCGTCTGGAAGCCATGCCACCTCAACGCATGGCTCGACGCGCCAGCCGGCCGCAAACCATCCGGCAACCTCGACTACGAGAGCGCATGGGCGCTCACCCGCGAAATCCTGCGCGACCACACCTCCAACAGCTTCGCCGCGCTCGCCGGATGGTCATACACGCCCACCGGCGCGGAAATCGCGCTCTGGGACCAGATGGAACTCGAAGGCCGACTCAAACGCAAAGGCTACCGGCCATGGGCCGACCGGAGAACCGACCCGTTCCGCCGGGCGAACACGGAAACCCACGCCGATCATGAGGCGCGCATGGCCCGCCGCAAACGCCTCAACGACCACTACCACATCGAATGACCCCGACCGCCATCGGGGCCTCCCAACCACACAGGAGAAGCCCCGATGGCAGAAAGCAGCATCGGCGTCGTCTACATCGAAGTCGCCCCCAGCGGCAAGGACTTCGGCAAGAAACTCGAAGGCGACATCACCCAAGCCGCCGACAACGCCGCCAAGACCGGCGGCACCAGCATCCTCGGCAAATTCGGCGGCGCATTCGGCAAAATCGGCAAAATCGGACTCGGCACCATCGGCACCATCGCCGGAGGCATCACCGCACTCGCCGCCAAAGGCGGCTTCCAACGCGCCCTCAACATCGAAAACGCGCAAGCCAAACTCAAAGGCCTCGGCCACGACTCCAAAAGCATCGCCGAAATCATGAACAACGCGCTCGCCAGCGTCAAAGGCACCGCGTTCGGCCTGGGCGACGCGGCCACCGTGGCCGCGACCCTGAGCGCCGCCGGCATCAAATCCGGCGACCAGATGACCAACGTCCTCAAAACCGTCGCCGACACCGCACAGATATCAGGCCGCAGCCTCACCGACATCGGCACCATCTTCAGCAGCGTCGCCGCCCGAGGCAAACTGCAGGGCGACGACATGCTCCAACTCATGAGCTCCGGCGTACCCGTCCTCCAACTGCTCGCCAAACACCTCGGCAAAACCTCGGAAGAGGTCTCCGACATGGTATCCAAAGGCCAGATCGACTTCCAAACATTCGCCGACTCCATGCAGGAAGGCCTCGGCGGAGCCGCATTGGCCGCCGGCGACACGTTCAGCGGCGCATTGGCGAACGTGAAGGCCGCTCTCAGCCGATTGGGCGAAGGCCCCGGCAAGATCGCGCTCGAATCATTGCGCAAGACGTTCAACGCGGCCATTCCGGCCGTGGACGCGCTCTCAAGCCAGCTCACACCATTCGTGGAGCAGTTGAACGGCAAGCTCACCCCGTATGTGGACAGGGCCGTCAAGCTCATCGAGCAATTCAGCCAGGGGTTGCAGGACGGCAGCATCACCGTTCAGGACATCGTCGGCAGTCTCGGCCAATTGGCCGGAGCGTTCACGTTGTTCGCCGGGGTCGGCGGCAACGTGGACAAGATCACCAACGTGTTCGACACGCTCGGCAAAATCGGCGACGGCGGATTCGACAAACTCACCACGGGCGTGAAGCAACTGCCCGGCCAACTGCAATCAGGACTGTCTGGCCTGCAACAGTTCAAATCGTATTTCAACAAGGACCTGCGCGCCGCGCTCGCCGTGGACGGCGACCCGTTCGCGAACGCGGTCAACCGCGTCCAGCAGGGCGGCGAACGACTCGCCGGCCCACTCAAGCAACTGGGGGCGAAGCTCGCGTCCACGGACATCGGCCGGTCCGTCTCGGGCATGGCCAACGGGCTGGGCGTCGAGTTCGGCAAGATCACCAGCTCCCTCGACTCGAACATCAAGACGCTGGGCGCCAAGGTCGGCGGAGGATTCTCCGGCGTGTTCTCCAAGGTGTCGGACAGCGGCCTCGTGTCCGGCCTGTCGTCGATAGCCGGCAAGGTGAAGTCCGCCACAGGGCCGATCGTCTCAGGATTGGGCGACGTGTTCGGCGGCATCGGCAACATGGTCGGCCCAAAGGTCCAGACGGGGCTCGCCAAGCTCGGCTCCCTGTTCGGGTCGTTCTTCAGCCCCGGCAATTTCATGAAGTACATGGGCATCGCCGGCATCATCGCCGCATTGGTCGCGGGCCTCGGCATGCTGGACCAGAGCATGCAGGGGCAGTTGTTCGCGATGATAGGCCAGCTGTCCGCGCAACTGCCGACACTGCTGCAGCAGCTGAACATGCAGATCACCGCCAGCCTGCCGGCCATGCTCGCCCAGGGCGCGGCCATCCTCACCGCGCTGATGAACGCGATCAGCACGAACGCACCCCAGCTGATGACCACCGCCGTGCTCATCGTCACCACGTTGGTCAACGGGCTGGCCTCGCAACTGCCCACGCTGCTGCCGGCCGCTCTCGACATGATCATGGCGCTCGTCAACGGATTGGCATCCAACGCCGGCCAGCTGCTCAACAGCGGCATGCAATTGCTGCTCGGCCTCGCGCAGGGTTTGATGAACGCGCTGCCGCAGCTCATCGCACAGGCACCCACCATCATCGGCAACCTCGTGCAGTCGATAGCCGCGAACCTGCCACAGATCCTGCAGACGGGCGTGAAGATCCTCGTGACCCTCGCCAACGGTCTGGCCAGCGCCATCCCGCAGCTGATCGGCAAGATCCCCGCCATCGTGCGCTCCATCTGGAACGGGTTCACAAGCGTGAACTGGGGCGAGGTCGGCCTGAACATCATCACCGGCATCGCCTCCGGCATCGCCGGGGCCGCCGGCAAGCTCGTCGACGCGGCGGTCGGTGCCGCCAAGGACGCTCTGAACTGGGTCAAGGACAAGCTCGGCATCCACTCGCCGAGCCGCGTGTTCCGCGACCAGGTCGGCGTGATGATCGGCCGCGGCATGGCCGAAGGCATCGACCGCAGCCAGGACGTCGTCAACCGGAGCCTCGGACAGCTCGCCGATGGGCTCACGTTGGACGGCTACACGTTCGGCATGCCCACCCCCGTGATGAGCCTGCCGGCCAACGCCTGCCAGATGGTCAACGGCACGCAGTCGAACCAGCAGGGCATGCAATCCCAGTTGGACGAGCTGCTGGCCGAGGTGCAGGCGTTCCACGAGGATATGCCGTTCATTCTGCAACAGTTGGGCATCAACATCGACGGGCGGGAATTCGGAAGGGCGGTGCGACGCTATGCAACGGCTTGAGTACGTGTGTTCCACCGGCGGCTCGATCTCGTTCGAAGGCCCCATCTACGGGGAGACGATGCCATCGTTGAGAGGACGCGCGTGGACGTACACGCTCGGCGCGCGCACCCTTACCGGGGTGGCATGGCAGGCCCGTGAACTCACGCTCACCATCAAGGCCGTGGCCGGCGAAACCCAATTGGACCGGCTGCGCATGCTCACCGACCATGACGTGCTCGCGCACTCCAGGGACTCCACGATATCGGGCCTGCTGCGCGTGGACGACGTGTGGGAGTGCAGGGCGCTCATCACCAAAAGCGAACCGCAATCCATCACGCCGCGCATCATCGAAACCCAATTGACCGTGACCCAATTGGGCATGTGGCGACGCAGCCTGCCGACCGTCACCTATGCGCCCAGCGACCCCGACGCCTACCAGTATCTCGATCACCCGTATGACATGGACTACGATTACGGGCCGCCATCCGCCCCACCGGTGATAGCCGTGGACGGGTTGGACCCGATGCCGTTCCGCATGACCATATACGGGCCCTGCTCGAATCCGACCGTCACGATCGGCGGCAACCAGTACCGGATCACCGGTGACATCCCCGGCGGCGCTCGCGTCGAGGTGGATGCGGTGGAGGGCGAGCGTTCGGTGGCGTTCGTCAACGCGGCCGGCGACCGGATCAACTGGTTCGCGAACGCGGAACGCGGTGCCGGCCTTGATTCCGGCAGCTACATCTTCCAGCCGTTGCCGGCGGGCCGCGCCGAAGTGAGCTGGCCGGGAGGCTACACGTTCGAGCTCACGCCCGTCGAGGAGAGGAGCGAACCACCGTGGTCAGCCTCATAGTCACCGACGCGAAGCACAAGCCGTTGCGCGCAGTGGACGACTACACGCTCGATCTCGCCTACGGCAGCGATGAGAATTCGTTCAAACTCACCTGCCTGCCGCAGCCGGAGGCCGGCGCGCTGATCATAATCGACGGCACCGAATACGGCGGGTTGGTGACCGTGCGCAACACGGACGGCAGCGTGGAGGGCCCCACCTGGCATGGCCTGCTCTCACGCCGCATCCTCCAACCCGATGCGGGTCGGGATTACCTCACCGTATCCGGCGCTGCCGGCGATGTGCTCAACATGTTGTTCAAACGCATCGGATTGGATGCGCTGTTCACCGCGTCCGCCCGGCACGCGGTCACCATCGGCTCCTATTCGTTCGACCGGTATACGGACGCGTACACGGGCATCCGGAAGATGCTCGCCGCCAACAATGCGAAACTCCGTCTCATCTGGGCAGACGGGCGTGTGAACGCGTATGCGCTGCCCGCCGAACACTCCGGCGGCAGCATCGACAGTGATCTGCTCGAATTCAAAGCCTCATTGGACTCGCAGCCGGTGAACCATCTCATCGGATTGGGCACCGGGGAACTCAAAGACCGTGCGGTCGTCCACTGGTACGCGGATGTCAACGGCAACGTGAGCCAAACCCAATCATTGACCGGATTGGCGGAACGTCAGGCCGTCTACGACTATTCCAACGCGAAACCCGACGAGCTGAACACCGAGACCAGGAAGAAGCTCATCGAACTGCAATCACAGGGCGGCGTCGAGGTCACCATAACGGACAACACGTTGAGCATGGACGTTGGCGACACGGTCACCGGCCGTGACAACCGGCTCGGCATCACGCTCACCGTGCCCGTGGCCAAGAAGATCGTGAAATCATCCGGCGGCATCCTGTCCGTGGACTACGAGTGCGGCACCGCGTCAGGCGATACGACGAGCCTCAGCGGCTCCGCGGAATCCAACGGCTCCACCGGTTCGGGCGGCTCCGGCACGTACTATGCGGACGGGGTCACCATCACCATGCGCAACAACACGTTCAGCGCGGTCGTCACCCCTTCGCGCGTGGACGACGTGGAGAAAACAGCCAAGGACGCCTACACGCTCGCCTCGAACTATTCGGCCGAAATCGGCAAGGCACAGCAGGATTCCATCGCCGCCATCGCCGCGGCAGCCATGAACGTGGCTTCGATAACCACGGCCATGCCATTGTCCGCGAGCAGGAACGGCCAGGCCGTGCACATCACGGCAACGGAGGCCACGGCCGAAGGATCCGGGCTCATGAGCGCCGCGGACAAGCGGAAACTCGACGGATTGGAGAACTACGCGCTTCCGGCCGCCACCATTGCCACGTTGGGTGGAGTCAGACCTGACGGCAGCACCATCACCGTCAATGAGGATGGCGTCATCACCGCGCACGCCACATCGACCGGCAACGGAATCCTGTTCCCGGTCGGCTACGTGGTCATGAACACCACCGGCTCGGATCCGGCGAATGATTTCGGCGGCGTCTGGGAGGAACGGCCCTCCCTGGGCGCGCACATGTGGGAAAGGACGGGATGACACATGAAGACACTGGGCCGTACATGCCTGCTCGAGGCGAACCTCATCCTCGTGGCCGGCGTCACCAACACCTATCGCCTCAGATGGCTGCGCAGGGTCACCGACAAAAACGGGGTCACGGTCGTCAGACCCATGGACCTGACCGGGTGGACGCCCCACATGCAGGTCCGCCGCGACGGGCTCACCGTCATCGACCTCGCCCCCTACACGCTCCTGGACACGGACGGGACCATCACCATCCGCGTCCCGGACGAGGCCACGCAAGGCCTGCCCGCGGGCGCGGGCGCGTGGGGCCTGCTCCTCGAAGACCCCTCGGGCGACGTGACCCGCCTGGCCGCCGGGCCCGCGCTTGTCGAAACCACCGTGAGCGACACCGAAAGGAGTCCGCATTGATCCGCGCATTGGACGGCTGCTCGTGCGACGAGGGGCCGGTAATCATCCTCGAGGACGCGATCATCGGCGACGTGAGCATCGTCTACGCCACCGACGCGGACATCGACAACCTGTTCCCAACACCAACCACAGATAAGGAGGAACACGATGGCTAACACCAGCAAGGTCATCGACCTGGACCGGCTCGCCCGGTTCAAAGCAAAGCAGGACGCGGCCAACGACGCCAAGTTCGCACTCAAGGGCGAAGGCGGCTCGATCGCCACGGCCGACAAGGCGGGCATCGTCAAGCCCGGCGGCGATTTCGACATCACCGAGGACGGCACCATCAGCCTGTACAAGGCGATGGGCATTAACTCGTTCACCGTTTCCCCATCGCAGGCGGAACGCGGCTCGACGGTCGCGGACGTGACCGTCGCATGGAGCCTGTCCAAGACGCCGAAATCGCTCACCCTGGACGACAAGGCGCAGGACACGGCATCCAAGGGCACGACACTCTCCGGCGTGAACCTCAAAGCGGACAAGACGTACACGCTCAAGGCCACCGACGCGCGAAACGCCGTCGCCACCCGCACCGCCGACGTCGCTTTCCGCGACAAGCGCCACTGGTGGGTCGCCGCCAGCCTCGACGCGGCGGGAGTGACCGACCAGATCATCAACCAGGCGACCGGCGAACTCGCCGCATGGTACAACAAAACGTTCACCCTGAACGCGGCGGCCGGGCAGCACATCTACTACGCGTTCCCCGCGTCGTGGGGCACGCCCCGATTCTTCGTCGGCGGCTTCGAAGGCGGCTTCGCGTTGTTGAAGACGTTCGACCACAAGAACGCGAGCGGCGCGACCATCAGCTACGCGGTCTGGAAATCCACGAACGCGGGTCTCGGCAACACCACCGTCGAAGTGAAGTAAAGGAGAACCCTGATGGCAATCGAACTGATCGACACGCTCGCGCCGAAGAACAACGGCACGTTCCCCATGGTCAAAGCCAAGGATGTGGACGTCGACGGCAAACGACTCCCCGAGAAACTCAAGGAGCTCGAAACGGCTGCCGGAAACATCGAGACCGCCACCGACGACGACATCAACAACCTGTTCAACCCCAGCAGCAAGTAACGAAAGGAAACCATCATGGCCACGAAATTCATCAACCTGAACAACCTCGCCACATTCCTCGCCAAACTCAAGACCCTGTTCGTCGCCAAGGAACTCAAGACCGGCAGCCCCAACACCTACAAGGTGCTCTCCGACAACAACCTCACCGACGAACTCGTCACCAAGATCCAGAACGCGGGAGACTCCACGTTCTCCGGCGCATACGCGGACCTGACCGGCAAGCCTTCCATCGGCGGCAAGGAGATCGCCAGCGGTAACCAGACCGCGGCCAGCCTCGGCCTCGCCACCCCCGCGGACGTGACCACCGCCGCCAACGACGCGCGCGCCGGCGCCATCAACGACGTCAAGAATCTCGGCTACCAGACCGCAGCCAACGTCAACACCATCGTCACCGGCAAGGGCTACCAGACCGCCGCCCAGGTCGACACCATCGTCACCGGCAAGGGCTACCAGACCGCCGCCAACGTGGACGCCAAGGTCAACGCCGCGAAGACCGAACTGCAGAACTCGCTCGGCTCCGCATTCCGCGCCAAGGGATCCACGGCATTCGCCAGCCTGCCCGCCCCCGCATCCGCCACCAAGGGCGACGTGTGGAACATCACCGACCAGTTCACCACCGACGACCAGTTCGTCGACGGCTCAGGCAAGACCCTGCCCGCCGGCACCAACGTCGTCGCCGTGGCCGTCACCACCGGCGACACCACCGTCATGAAATGGGACGCGCTCACAGGCATGATCGACCTGAGCGGCTACATGCGCAAAACCGACCTCACCCCGGCCAGCGACGCCGAAATCGACGCCCTGTTCGCCTAAGGGACCCCGGCCATGGCGGAAACATACGTCACCCTCCACGGCCTCGCACGGGCGGTCACGAACCTGCTGCAACGCACCAACACGCGCACCATGTTCACGGCCGCCCACCCCATCGGCGAGATCATCGAAACCACCCCCAACCTCGACCCCAACACAATCGGCGGCACATGGACACGCCTCCCCGACACCATCGGCCGAGGCCGCCTCTGGAAACGCACCGCATAAACGTCAGGAGAACACATGACAGTCGAACTCATCACCGGCTTCGCCGGCACCCCACACATCGGCAGCGACGACATCGGCGCATTCCAAGCCGGTCTCGTAGGCCCCGGCGACTACGCGCTCACGACCGGTAATCAGCTCAAGGCCACCATGAGCAACGCGAACACCATCGCCGTCCAATCAGGCGACGCCGTATTGAACGGCCGCCATGTGCACCTGACCGGCACCACCACCGCCACCGTGCAATCCGGCACCCAAGGCCAGAAACGCAACGACATCGCCGTGCTCCGCTACTCGAAGAACACCACCAGCGGAGTGGAAACCTGCCAGCTCGTCGTCATCAAAGGCACGCCAACCACCGGCACGCCAGCCGATCCAGCCCACAATACGGGCTCGATCCTCGACGGCGTCGCAACCCACGACATGCCCCTCTACCGGGTCTCGCTCAACGGCATCACCGTCGGCACCCTCGTTCCGCTCTTCAACGTGCTGAAACCAATGAAGGACATGTGGGATTCGCTAACCCAATCGTCTGTATCGTTTACTGGCCCCTACGCGATGAATGTACTACTCATGCGCATAGGTCGCATCGTTATAGCGGTCGGCCAACCTTCGCCATCATCTAGTTATGCGACCGGAGAATTGAAAGCTATAGAGAAAATCCCGGAAGGATACAGGCCAGCTTCCTACGGGTCGATTCTGTTTGCATCGAACAATGGCGGCGCTGTCGGTAGCTGGTATATAAGCTCTGATGGAAGCATCACCATCCGCGGCAAAGCGGATAAAGGATATTACCAAACCTGTACTGGCTGCTGGCTGACCGCCTAGCTTTCGCTAACCCCCACCGTCCTATGGGAGGGCGCCAGCGGCAAAACCGGCACCCTCCCGCTCGCCGAATCGATCACGGATTTCCGCGAGCTGATCATCGAGGGTAATGATGATGACCATTACCCGAGGCTGTTCCACACTGCCGCCGAAGCAGGATCGATCGTCCTCTCATTCGTCGGCATGAATTTCGTGAACGGGCTCGCGTCAGGCAAGGCCACTCTCGTCCGGATCGCCGACACGAGCGTGCAGATCATCGGACACCGAATCCACGTGATGGAAGGCAACACGTCAGACACGCAGTGCCTGACCATCACGAGGATTCTCGGCGCGCGTTAGACGGCGGGGATCACCGCAAACCGGACATCCATCGTGATGTTCTGCGGGGTGCCGACCTGGATGGCGCGGACGACCTTATGGGGCACGTCGTAGCATGCGACCAGCGCCGTATTCACGCCGGTGGTGACGGGCGTGAAAACAACCACATCGCAACCAGTGTAGCTCCGGCCGACCAGGGCACGGTATTCCGCATCGGACAGGACGTTAGCGACGCTGCCGGTGAACGTCGCGTTTTTTTGCCGGACCGTATAGGGGTTAGCGAATCCCTATCAACGTATGAGGGCGTGCTCCCATGTGCGTTGCGCTTCGCGGAGTACTTCACTGTCTGGGCGCAGGTAGTAGCGGGCTGTTGTAGCGATGCTGGAGTGGCCGAGTGCTCGACTGACCACCGCCACATCTACGCCGGCGCCTAACGCGGTGGACGCCCAGCTATGGCGCAGGTTCCGTCTCGGCACATACGGCAGGTTCTGCGATCTGCACCATGTGGCGTAGCGACGAGCGACCTGGCCGGGATTCAACGAGCCGATGAGTCGGACACCTTCTCGTGGCCTGATTTCACGGAGTCGAAGTACCGCGAATCGCGGCAGCACGATGGTGCGACGGCTCAACTCGGTTTTTGGATCCACGATTACCTCGTGCCCGTCCACCCATTGCAGGCCGCGCTGGACCCTGACTTTGCCGGTGTTGAGGTTCAGATCCTGCCATTCCAATCCGAGGGCTTCTTCGGTGCGCAATCCGAGGCATACGCTGCAGATCAGCCATGCCTCGAGCTCATGCCCGTGGAAACCCTGCAGCAACTGGCGTATCTGGCGGATATCCAAAACCTCCGGTTCATAACCACTCGGTTTCGGTGGCGTGACCCTGCCGGTCACGTCCGCATCCAGTAATCCGAGCCGCACCGCCGAACGCAGCATCTGCCGCAATACGGCCCACGCCTTACGCGCCGCTCCGGCCGACGTGATCGAGTCCAGCCACGATTGGATACGCGGCCCTGTCAGGTCAGCCAGGTCCATGTCACCCAATTCGGGTCGTATGTGACGTCGCCATGCACTCGCATATCCGACGCGCGTGCATTCGCGCAGCCTGCCACATGACGGCCAATACGACTCGTCCCAATACTCATTCAGCAACATTTCATACCTCCAAAACCCACACGCATCATGGCCGTTCCATGCGGATCTGCGTGTGGGTTTTCCCTACCGTAGGAGCCGTGCATGAACCTGCCCGAGGGATTGCCCGCATGGGCGTACATCGTGGTGAGCGCCCTGGTGCTCGCCGCCCAGATCGTCACTGCCATCTGGATCAACCACAGAGGGGACGAGAGGGATCGGGCGACGCGCGGCGAGATAACGAACAACCATGAGATGCCGTTGCGCGACGACCTCGACGACAAGGCCCTGCGCACATTGGACGCCATCGAATCATTGCGCGGCGCGGTCGACGGTCTGCGTGACGACATGAACGGCGAGTTCGCGACCGTCAATCGTCGCATCACCACTACCGAGCAGAACCTCATCGAACTGCGCCACGAGGTCAACGACCTCCGGCGCGGAGGAAACAACCACCAATAGAAAGGAACACCAATGGCAAACACCAAAGGCGTGGCCGACCACAAGGCCGCCAACACCACCACGATTCCAGGTCTGACCGTGGAGCGCACGAAATCCATCGTGCTGCTGATCGTCCAGCTGTTCAGCGTCGTCCAGACCGGTCTGTCCATCGCGGGCATCAGCCAGCTTCCGTTCACCTCGGACCAGGTGAGCACGGCGATCACCGGCGTCATCGCCGTCATCGTCAGCATCTACTCGTGGTGGCGCAACAACAACGTGACCTCCGCGGCCGTGCAGGGCCAGCAGGTCGTCAATGCCGTCAAGCTTGCCCAGGACACAGGTAACGCCGTGGATATGCCGGGCGAGGTCGTGCCCATGAGCGAGATGATCTCCGACCCGGATGCCAAGGCCGACTCCACGGAGTGAGCCCATGGTTCAGATCAAGGAGGAGATAGTCAACCAGGGGCACGGTTATCTCAGCCCGTCCCTGTTCGCCGTTCACAGCACGGCGAATCCCGGCGCAACGGCCCGCAATCACCGCGACTTATGGTCTCGCGGCTACGACTATGCGGTTCACCTCACCTCCGACTGGAAGGAGGCGATCCACTGCGTGCCCTACGACCGATTGTGCTGGCAGGTCGGCAACGGCAACACCACGTGCGAAGGCATCGAGATCTGCGAGGCCACCAACGCGTCGGACTTCTGGAAAGGCATCGACATCGCCGCCGACGTGATCGCACAACGATTGCGCGCACACGGGTGGGGCGTGGACCGCATGCACCCGCACTCATGGTTCTCTCAGACCTACGGCGGCAGCGACCACACCGACCCGATTCCGTATTTCAGCCGCTACGGCTACACGTGGCCGGCATTCATTCAACTCGTCCAACAGAAGCTATCCGGCAACACCGGAACACAGGAGGTAGATATCATGGCGGCAATGATGATCCGCAACGACTCCACGGGAGTCATCTGGTACTGCGAGCCCGGCAAGGGACGCACCGCGCTCACACACCCCGATCAGGCCAACCTGCTCCAGCAGGCAGGCGTGCCATTGATCCACGGCAACAACGGAGCCCCATGGTGGAGCCGCTTCGACCAGATCGACAGCATGGTGCGCGGCACCATGAAGAAGCTCGGCGTATGAACCGCATCCGCTGACTCTCCGAATACGCGGGCCTGATCGCAGTCGTACTCGCATTCGAACTGTATGCGGCGCTCGCCGGCGACCACGACATGCCCTGAAACCGAACGCCCCGCCCGGGCATCGCAGACGGCGGGCAAGGTCGCGACCTACAACTGGACCGACAAGGACGGCCAGGGCGGCTGCTATGGCGGCAACTTGTACAACGAGATCAAGGGCATCTGGGAGCGGGCCGACCGCAACGAGAAGGCCCTCGCGCAACTGACCGCCCTGGTCGCGGCCCAGCAGACCGCCCTGGACACGCTCGCCAAGAGCCTCGGCGCGAACCCAGCCGACATCGCCGAGATCGTCGCGCAGGCCGTCACGGCCAAACTCGACAGCATCGACGTCACCTTCACCGCCACATCCAAGTGACGAATCGTCTGGATGGGGTTTGAAAGAATAATTTAACCCCGAATGTTACGGCCCCGTCCGGCCGCAGACGGCTCTCATAGAGCTTGACTGCGCGTTGAAATTCCAACCGTTTTAGGTCTTACAGAATTTGATGGAGAAAGACGAAAACAGGTCGAATACAACAGGATGTCGTGGGTTCAAATCCCGCTAGCCCGACAAACAAAAAAGCCTGGAATCTCAACGATTCTGGGCTTCTTCTTTTATCCGGCCGCTAAACGATTTATCCGATTTTATCCGATGACCGTAGAACCTATACGGCCTTGCGGTCTAAGGGACTTTTGTGATGTTGGGACCCCACCTGCTAGTCAGTTCGATTCCATGCGACATCGATTTCCGCTTCCCAATCTCAAATGACACCAAAATACCTGCAACGCATTCCGGGATATCCAGGCGTCATACGGCGGTTTCGACGACTATATTTGGCGGTTCACCGGCCGTCACGTCATCTACGAGACAGGCATGACTACATCCCCTCTGTCCGACGCCATCGCAGCGGATCTCAAGACGTACGGCATGCGATTCATCGGTACCACCATCGTCTACGCCTATCTGCAATCCATCGGCGTCATCAATGCACATGAGCCTGGATGCTTCCTGCACCGGGAAAGATGACCTGTGCCGGATTCATAAGGTCGCTCGGGCAGAATCTCTCCGAGAGGAACCAGTGCTTCTAGTTATTTTGCTTATCGAGTTCTTGGTAGCGCTCTTTGACCACGGTGAGGATTCCGGCAGATTGTTTGCGCTACTGCGCGGTGAGCGCTTCGAGCAGTTCGCCGAAAGTCAACCCACCTTCACTACCGGATGACGGATGACGGTTTTGAGGTTTTCCGGTTTTGCTCGGCGCGGATCGGATATGTAGATTTCGTGATGTCGGCGGGCGTCGGAGAGGTCGAGCTCGTAGCCTTGCGAGCGCGCGTAGTCATCCAGAATCGCCACGGTTGCGGGCTCGTCGTCGTACGGGCCCTCGTGCATGACCTGCGCGACCACGCCTTCATCGAAATCGAAGAGATATGCGCGATTGACGTCGGATTCCGGGTGTTTGGCGGCAAACGATGCCTTGGCCCACGCAAAGATCTTATCGGTCACGAATTCCGGCAGACGAATCATCGAAGTCCAATGGAAGTCGGCTTTGTGCGCGTAATCGACGCCGGACACACCCTCCCCCATGCTCCATAAGCCCTCCAGCGGAGGCACGGTGTAGTCGAAGTACCCGTCGATATGCTCGGCCGGGTTCTTTGACTTCTTGCTCATTTTGACGGTGAACGAAATGCCGTAAAGCAGTTGCATCGCCTTGGCGTAATCGCCGCCTTCTTCGTTCGGGTCGCCCACACCGTCCACCGCGACGAACCGCATCGCCGGTACCATGACGATGGCCGGCATGGTCTTCGGCTGATACAGGTCCTTATACTCCTTCTTATAATCGAACGCCATCGCTCATTCCCCTTCCGCCACCGCATCGATCTCGTCCTGATGCCGCCACCGCTTGAGGTTTGGCAGCAGCGCCGACATGCAATCCTCGGCCTGTTCGACGCTGATATGGCAGGATTCCGCCATCATCGGCGCACACGCGGCGACCAATTCATCGCTATTGGCATAGTCCTGAAGAAAAACGCCGTCGTCATAGCAGTAGTTGCAATAATCTTCGCTTCGCGTTCCATCCGGTTCGGTGCCATGGTCTTCCGGGCGATAGAACGGCATGGCGCAACTTTGGCAAAAACCGTTGTCCGGCATCTCCATAAGCCTCGCCATCGGCACCTCAAAACGGGTGCTGATAAGCCGAATCATGTCGATGCTCGGCTCTGCCGTTCCCTTCTCCCAGCGGGAAAGCGCCTGTTGGGTGACGAACAGCTCGTGCGCGAACTGCGACTGCGTAAGACCTCGCTCCTCGCGCACGACTTTGATAACCTGACCGATCGACATGACTACCTCCCGATATCGGAAAACGATTCGAGCGCCTCGCTGTGCGCTTGCTGATTCCAGTCTAAGGGCATGGCCCGTTCGCCAAGCGCGGGTACAACAAACCGTTGTTCGCGCTTGCATCCCGGAGGAAGAAACGGCTCGGTCGAACCTATTTCCTCTCCGCACCCTTCAGTTCTCCCGGTTCCTCTGACTCCTTTGCAAGCGCGGCGGACGGGATAAGCACGCTCACGTATGGGGTTGCGTCGGATAGGACGTTGTCGTAGAAGCGCTGTTTGGCGTCGATGAAGTCGATGGAATCCTGGATTTCCGCAAGCTGTTCGACCAGCCGCGCCCGCTTGTCGGCAAGCATCCGCTTGCGCTCGGGGATGCTCGGCTCGTGGAGGAGCGTAAGGGGCGCGAGTAGGGGTTCGCGGCTTTGCTGCGGTCTCTCCCTCACCCGGCTACACCGGGAGCTCCCTCGTCAGAGGGAGCTTAACTTCGGTCTGGTTATAGGCCCATGGGCTTTTTGGCGCTCATGAGCATGAGGAAGCTGCGGGACTGGGCGGTGATCATGAAGCCCGCCTCATAGCTCAGTTCCGGCCCATTCGGGTTGTGCGTATCCACGACCAGCTGCCACTTACGGCCGTAACGCTCATCCGGCAGAGTGAACATGATCGGCTCGTAATGCGCGTTGAAGATCAGGATGAAGTCGTTGTCGACCATCCGGTTGCCATACCAGTCGACCTCGGGAATATCCGATCCGTTCAGGTAGATCATCATGGAGAACGCATGGGTGTTCTGCCAATCGTCCATATCCATGATGGAACCGGTGTGGTCAAACCATTCGACCTGCGGAATCGTGTTGGAGTCGTCGCCCGGTTCGCGGCCGGCGAAGAAACGACGACGGTGCAGCACCGGATGTTCCAAACGCAAATGAATGAGCTTGGAGACGAACGCAAGAAGCTCTTCCTGGTTCTTGTCGAGATTCCAATCGGTCCACGAAATCTCATTATCCTGGCAGTACGCGTTATTGTTGCCCTGCTGGGTGCGGGCCACTTCGTCGCCACCGCAGATCATCGGAATGCCTTGGCTTAGCAGCAGAGTGGAGAACATGTTACGCATCTGACGCTGGCGCAATTCGTTGACGTCGCGAATGTTGGTGGGGCCTTCCACACCGCAGTTCCAGGAACGATTGTTGCTCTCACCGTCCCGGTTGCCTTCACCATTGGCTTCATTGTGCTTCTCGTTGTAGCTGACCAGATCGTTCATCGTGAAGCCGTCATGCGCGGTGATGAAGTTCACGGATGCCACCGGTCGGCGGCCATTGACCTGATACAGGTCGGAGCTGCCCATCAGGCGAGAAGCAAATTCAGGCAAAGTGGACGGTTGCGAGCGCCAGAAGTCGCGCACGGTATCGCGGTAGCGACCGTTCCACTCGGACCAGCTGGACGGGAAGCCACCCACCTGATAGCCACCTGAGCCCAAATCCCATGGCTCGGCGATCAGCTTGACGCGCGAGATGATCGGATCCTGTTCCACGATGTCGAAGAACGCGGACAGCTTGTCGACCTCCTGGAACTGGCGAGCCAGCGTGGCGGCCAGATCGAAGCGGAAGCCGTCAACATGCATTTCGGTGACCCAGTAGCGCAGCGAATCGGTGATCAGCTGCAGGGCATGCGGCGAGCGCATAAGCAGCGAGTTTCCGGTGCCGGTAGTGTCGAAGTAGTGTTGCTGATCACCTTCCACCAGTCGGTAGTAGGAGGCGTTGTCGATACCCTTGAAGCTCAGAGTGGGGCCCATATGGTTGCCCTCGGCGGTGTGGTTGTACACCACGTCAAGAATGACCTCCATGCCGGCATGATGATATGCCTTGACCATGGCCTTGAACTCGTTGACCTGTTCGCCGCGTTCCCCGGAAGAGGAATAGGCGTTGTGAGGTGCGAAGAAACCGATGGTGTTGTATCCCCAGTAGTTCGACAGACCCTTTTCCTGCAGGAAGGAGTCGTTGACGAACTGGTGAATCGGCATCAGTTCAATGGCGGTGACGCCAAGCTTTTTCAAATATTCGATGACACTCGGATGAGCCAGACCCGCGTAGGTGCCGCGGATATCCGGCGGCACATCCATGTTGAGGTTGGTCATGCCGCGCACATGCGCCTCATAAATCACCGAATCATGGTACGGAATATACGGATGCTGATCATTGCCCCAATCGAAGTAGGGGTTGATGACCGCGGACTTCATGGTGTGAGCCGCCGAGTCGAGGTCGTTCATCGCCGTGTTGTCGTCCGGACTCTTGAACCAGTATGAGAACAGGCTTTCGTCGCCGTCGATATTGCCTTCGATGGCCTTGGCATATGGGTCAAGCAACAGCTTGTTAGGATTGCACCGCAGACCGTTCGCCGGGTCGTACGGCCCGTAGACGCGGTAACCATAACGCTGCCCGGGCTGCAGTCCGGGAATATAGTTATGCCATACGTAGGAGTTCTGCTCGGTCATCTCGACACGCGTCTCCGCATCATCTTCGTCGAACAGACACAACTCCACCTTTTGCGCAACCTGCGAGTACAACGCGAAATTCACACCGGCGCCGTCATAGCTGGCACCCAGCGGATACATTGATCCTGGTCTGATCTGCATACTCTTCAGTATCCCACTTTCTTGTGTTACCGATGTTCGGGCACGGTGAACGTCAGGAGAATAACGTCGGCTTGTCTTTGTCGGAATTCTTGGCGAGGAGCCTGCGCAGCGCCTCGTGCTGGATGGCGATCATTGAATTGGAGGAGGTGATGCGCGTAGCGGCCAGATCGCTCCATGGAATCCATGCGGACTCCACATGCTCATCCGGATCGAAATGCCGTGGCTCATGTTTGAACGGACCGAGATGCAGCACCATGATGTGAGCCAACTCGTCGGTCATGCCCTCAGAGGAATAGAAGTCACCGACATAGTCGACGCCCATGGCATCACAGTCAGGAACCACTCCGGTTTCCTCACCCAATTCACGCAATGCGGCGTCAAGCACATCCTCGCCCTCGTCCATAAGACCCGCGGGCAGCCCATAGGCGAACATGTCCGAACCAGCACGATATTCACGTTCGATAAGGTATCGGTCATTGGACATGTCATGCACGAGCATTACTACGCAAGGTGCGTGGCGCAACACCTGACGGCTGATTTCATGTTCTTCGCCGCCTTTGTCGGTCAATGCAATACGCATATCGTCCACATGGAAGATGCGGCCGGTATACACGGTTTCACTGCTCACCACCTTGGCGGGCACATCCATGTCGATACCGTCAGAAGTAGCGTTCAGCTTATGGTCAAGCCGGCGCTCGAGTTGTTCCCGCTTGCTCTCGCCAAACATGCCTCTCCTTCGCAAACGTTTTCAACACCCTACTGTAGTGGCTCAGTCTTGACGGGAGGTGATGGACAGCGTCCATGGGTCAGTCGTGTCGCGGAACCATTCAACCTCGGGACGAGAACCTGTCGCCCGTTCGACGGCAACAGGCACATCCTCAAGCGCATAATTGAACCACATGGATTCGATGGCAGCATGCGGTGTGTTGATGAAATAAGGACGCACATGCCCATCACCGCTCTCCCCCTGCCCTAGGGCAATGCCTTGACCGCGCATTCGTGCCTCGTAACGCGCCTGTTCAATGGCATCAGTCACCGGATGATGCCGTAAATCGCTGGTCACGTATACATCCGCGCCTGTCTCGCGCACTTCATTGAACAAGGAATCACCGGAGCCTGGCAAGATGGCTATACGCCGCACCAGAGCCTCTGGATCGCCGCACATCTGGATACCGAGGGCAGTGACCATGCCATGGTCACTCACCTCATCGAATACGCGCTGAGCAAAATCCTTGAGCGTGATTGGCTCCGGCAAACGACCCACACGTCCAAGCCCGACCGGATGCGCGGCCGCCGTATCTTCGATGGGTACAAGCGGTTGCGAGCCAACAAGCCCGAAATAATCGGCTGCGGCCTGTCCCACGCCGCGGTATGCGGCATCGGCATTCGTATGTCCCACCCATAATCCACAACCGTGCTGGTACAGGCGACGGACAATATCGCCGCGGAAACCAAGTCCGCTGGCCTCATGCACGGATCGGAAGAATAACGGATGATGGGTGACGAGTAGGTCGGCACCGGTGGCAACGGCCTTATCCACTATGGCCGAGGTCGGGTCGGCCGCGAAGACAATCCGATTCACCTCATGGTTTAGATCGCCCACAATCAGGCCCGGCTCATCCCATTCCTCGGCGTAACGCAACGGATACAGGGTCTCGAGAACGTCGATAACTTGCTTGAGATTCGGCATAGGTCTCATTGTAGTGGAGATGACAGCGATTGCGGTTTGCGGGTACCCTTCATCAAATTTCCGCAGTCTGCTACGGTAATGGTTGCCCTCGGTGGGAGGGCAACTCATACTGCGCGGCAAAAGAAACCGTCAACGAATCAGTGGGCGGCGAGCTGCCAGTCCGATCCGATACCGCAGGACACATCCAGCGGCACGGCAAGATCGACGGCATGTTCCATGGCATTGCGAATCAGCTCGGTGACCTGCTCGCTTTCGCCCGGAGCAATCTCCACCACAAGTTCATCGTGAATCTGCAGAATAATGCGGCTCTTCACACCGGCCTCGTCCAGAGCCTGCCCGGCACGAATCATCGCGATTTTCATGATGTCTGCGGCGGAACCCTGAATCGGCGCGTTCAGCGCTGCGCGTTCGGCAGCATCACGCGCCATGCGGTTCGTGGAACGCAGCGCCGGAAAATAGCGCCGACGGCCGAAAATCGTTTCGGTATAGCCTTTCTCTCGGGCAGTCGATACCAATGATTCAAGGTAGTCGTGTACCTTGCCGAAGGTGTCGAAATACCGGTTTTTCAGGGCCTCGGCTTCACGCTGCGCAATGTTGAGCTGCTGAGCCAATCCATAGGTGCTCAATCCGTAGGCAAGGCCATAGCTCATGGCTTTTACATGGCTGCGCTGGTCACCGGTAATCTGATCCACCGGCACGCCATAGACCATCGAGGCCACATATTTATGGAAGTCCGCACCGGAGCGGAATGCCTCGATCAGAGCCTCATCGCCAGACAAATCTGCCATAATACGCAATTCGACCTGCGAATAGTCGCAGCTCATCAGCGCCTCATAGCCTTCTCCCGGCACAAACACACTACGAATCTCACGTCCGACCGCATTACGGTTGGGAATATTCTGCAGATTCGGGTCCACCGAGCTCAATCGGCCGGTGGCGGCCACGGTCTGCTCGAACGTAGTGTGGATACGCTCGTCTGCCTTATTCGTGGCATCAATAAGCGTCTGCACGATCTGCTTAAGCTTATTGGTTTCCCGATGACGCAGCAGCGCCCCGAGGAATCCATTGGCCTGCTCATTATCCACGGAATGGATGTAGAGATTCTGCAATGCCGCCGCATTGGTGGTGTAAGAGCCATTCTTGGTACGTTTGGTGGGCTTCAAACCCATATCTACGAACAGCACCTTCTGCAACTGCTTGGGGCTCTGCAGGTTGATCTCACCGCCTGCATACTGCCATGCCATTTCCTGTGCCTGACGGGCATCGGTGGCAAACCGGTCACGCATGTCGGTGAGCCTGGAACGGTCGATTTTCGCCCCCGACTGCTCCATGCCATGCAGCACCCGGGAAACCGGCAGCTCAATGGCACGCATCAGCCAGTATTGCCGACGCTCGTCGATGACCGGCCCCAAAGTAACGGCCAGTTCGCGGATAACAGCCAAATCATGCACACGCCGTTCGTTCAGGTCTTCCTCGGTGTGTTCGTCGCCGAAATCCAGCACACCTTGGGCCGGCTGCTCGGCATCGACAACATGAATATCCAGGAAGTGTTCGGCTGCCTGATTGAGATTGTCGGCATGGAAGTCAGGCTGGGCAAGGTATCCGCCCAGTTTGGTATCGAACATCGGCAATGCCATGCCCAATCCGGCGGCAGAAAGCAGGTGAAGCAGTTCCTTGTATCCGTGGACGATGGTACGGAAATGCTCGGCTTTCAGGAACCGATCAAGAGCGGTCTGCACTGATGATGCCATCGGAGCCTCGATAATGGCTGCTGAGGATGCCGTAGCAACGGCGCATGCCTGCACATGGGCGCGCCCGGGCCGCGCGTCTCCCCATGCGGTCACCGTCCAGGCATGACCGACCGCGTCACCGCACATGATGTGACGTTCGGCCTCATTGCTGTAATCGGAAACCGGGAAATCAACAATGTCGTCAGGAACATTGATCTCATGACGATGGGCTTCGACCCACTGCTCGAACTGTGCCGCGGATTCAATAACCGTGATTTTCGGTGTGTCCAAACCGGAATCCAGCTTGTCTTCTGCAGGACCACCCGACTGTGCGGCCGCTGCTCCCTGGGCGGTTCCAGCTGGACTCACGCCACCATTGAAAATCTTCATCACGCGGGTCTTGGTACGCGGACCGAACTCAAGCTCTTTGAAGAGAGCATCAATCTGGGCCACATCCACTGAGCCGAACGTCAGATCCTCGATATCGACACCGAGATCCACGTCACGCACCAGCGCATTGACCTTGCGGTTCAGCTTGACCTGATCGATATTGGCGCGCAACGCCTCACCTTTTTTGCCGGTGACCTCGTCGGCGTGTTCGCAAATGGCATCCAGCGAGCCATACTGGTTGATCCATTTGGCCGCATATCCGTCGCCCACGCCGGGCACACCGGGAATATTATCGGCGGTCTCACCACGCAGAGCCGCCAAATCAGGGTATTGTGCCGGCGTGACCTTGTACTTGTCCACGATGGACTGAGGCGTCATATGCTTCAGGTCTTTGAAGTGATGGCCTGGGTAGAGCACGGTGACGTTGTCGTCCACAAGCTGGAAGGCATCTCTGTCGCCGGACAATACCAGCGTGTGATAGCCGGCGTCGTCTCCCATAGTGGCGAGAGTGGCGATGATGTCATCGCCCTCATACCCCTGCTTTTCGATATACGTGACGCCCAGGGCCTTGAGCATGCGCTGAATCAAAGGCAGCTGGGTGAGCAGCTCCTCGGGCGCGGCCTCACGGGTGCCCTTGTACTGCGGAAGCATGTCGTTGCGGAACGTGCCGCCCTTCATATCGAAGGCTACGCCTAGATGGTCTGGCTTCTCCGCTTCAATCACCTGAGACAGCATGGTGGCAAAGCCCCATACCGCGTTAGTGGCTTGCCCTGCTGCGGTACTGAAATTTTCAACCGGCAGGGCGTAAAACGCACGAAAGGCCAGCGAGTGGCCATCCACCACCAGCAAAGTTTCATTGGTGGGCTCGGTCACGCTGGCCTCTCCCCTAATCGGTTCATTTGTTTGTTGGCTCAGCGCTCGTCGGTCTCGGACGGCTTCGGATCGCCGTACTTGGCGATGATGGCCTGCGCAAGACGCTTCTTAGGAATGCGCTGATCCATGGATGTCTTCTGAATCCAACGGAAAGCACCCTGCTCGGAGAAGTCGGCCTTGTCCATCAATAGACCCTTGGCACGATCCACAAGCTTGCGTTCCTCAAGGGTGTCCTCAGCCTTCTTGAGCTTTTCCTCGGTCTCCTTGAGCTGATCGGTGGTTTCCTGAAGCTTGCGTTCGCTGCGCTCGACGTTGTCCAGAAGATCGTTGATTTCAGCGAAACGACCCATGGCGACTTCGAGGGTCGGCAGGAGCTTGGATTCCTCGTACGGCTTGGTGACATATGCCATGGCACCGGCACCGGTGGCCTTCTTGACCAAATCGGTCTGGGAGAAGGCGGTGAGCATGACCACGGGAGCGATGTTCTCGTCGCAGATGATGCCGGCGGCGGCGATGCCATCCATACGCGGCATCTTGACGTCCATGCACACCACGTCCGGGCGGAACTTGCGGGTCAGTTCGACGGCTTCCTCGCCATTGGCGGCCTGGCCGACGACCTCGTAACCATTGTCTTCGAGCATGGCCACCAAATCCATACGATTCACGGCCTCGTCCTCGGCCACGACAACGGTACGCGGGCCGTTCTCGGGCTTGGTTTTGCACTCAGCAGGCTCGCCGTCTTCCTCGGCCACAGCCTTGAGTTCTTCGTCGGTCAGCACCTCGTCGACGTCGATGCTCGGTTCCTCGGACTTCTTCCTTGCAGCCATGCCACCCTCTTTTCCGATTGTGACCAAATACAAATGACCCCTCGCGATTCGCGAAGGTCGTTATTTGAGTCTGACCTTTTTGCGAAAGTGCCCTCGGTGGGACTCGAACCCACACTGCGCAGATTTTGAGGCTGCTTCCTCTACCAATTGGGATACGAGGGCGTGCCAAAGCACTCTTGCAGAGCTTAGCATATCAATTCGACTCTCCCGCCATAAGACACGCGATAGCCGTCATCATCGCTAACGGCGTACCCGAGTGTTGCCTATCGTCAGGCGTGTCGCCGCGGCCTACAATAGGCCATAGGTTGATGTTCCGCTTCTGTTAGGAGGGCATATGAGCAACGAAACCTACCGCCAGTTTGACCCGTGGCGTCCTTCTCCGGTCAAGGAGATTTCCCGCAGGCAAATCGTGGAGACGCATTATTTCAATGTCGATCATGTCTCGTACGAATCGAATCAGATCGGCTCGTTTGAACGCTATTTTGTCCAGGAACTCAACGGCGACACCGTCGCTGTGTTGGCCGTCACCGAAGACGGCATGATTCCGTTGGTTGAGCAGTACCGTATTGCCAACCATCGGTGGACATTGGAGATTCCGGCTGGGCACGCCAACAATCCTTCCGAACGCCCGACCGATGTGGCCAAGCGCAAGCTGGCCGAGGAAGCCGGATTCGACGCCAACAAATTCACGCAGTTCACCCGGTTCATGAATACGCCGAGCTATTCCACCCAGCACACCTCGATATTCTTTGCCACCGGTCTCAAGCCGGTGTCTCGTCAGGAGATCGGGCCGGAAACGCCTCGTTCCGACGTCCGACTAATCTCGGTGGACGAGGCCTATGAAATGGTGGTCAACGGCACGATTCTCGATGCCAAAACCGTGATCGCGATTCTGCGACTGAAGAGTGGCAGCCTGCAGCATCTCAATGACTAAGTGAGGAGACAAGAGCCGCAATTCGTCTCGAATGCGACTCCTCTCCCTACACAACAAAAAGTCCCATCCAATCGGATGGGACTTTCGTCTACTACTAGCGTGTGCTAGTCAGCGAGCGAATAATCAGTCGCAAGCGCCAACAGTGTGCACGTAGATGGAGTCGGTGCGGCCCGGCTGGTGATCGCCCTGAGCGGAGCTCAGAATGACGATCTTGTCGCCGTCAACAACCTTGCCGGCGTCCTTGAGGACCTTGTCGGTGAAGATCATGAGGTCCTTGCGGGACTTGTCGTGGTAGTCCTCCTTGAGCAGGAAGGCTTCGGTGCCCCAAGACAGAGCCAGCCAGTGGTAGGTGTGCTCGTTGTTGGTCAGGCCGTAGATCGGGGCGGCCGGACGCTCGCGGGACACGCGGTGCACGGTGGAACCGGTCTGGGTGTAAGCAACGATGGCCTTGGCGTTGAGCTTGTCAGCCAGATCCACAGCAGCGGAGGAAACAGCGCCAGTGGAAGACATGTCAAGGTTCTTGAGCTCCGGGATACGGTCGAAGCCGTGGTCGGTGGCGTAAGCGGAAATACGGGCCATGGTAGCCACGGTCACATCCGGGTACTTACCAACGGCGGTCTCGTTGGAGGTCATGGTAGCGTCGGAGCCGTCGAGAACGGCGTTGGCGCAGTCGGAGGCCTCTGCACGGGTCGGGACCGGGGAGTTCACCATGGAGCCGAGGACTTCGGTGGCCACGATGACCGGCTTGGCGTACTGGCGGGCCAGCTCGATGATGCGCTTGGTGGCCAGCGGGACCTCTTCCAGCGGGCACTCAACAGCCATGTCGCCGCGGGCGGCCATGACGCCGTCGAAGGTCTTGACGATCTCTTCGAGGTTCTCCAGAGCCTGCGGCTTCTCGATCTTGGCAACGATCGGAATACGACGGCCTTCCTCATCCATAATCTCGTGGGCGCGGTCGATGTCGGTGGCGAAACGCACGAAGGACATGGCGATGATGTCGGCGCCGGTGCGGATGGCCCAGCGCAGATCGGCCTCATCCTTCTCGGTCAGAGCCGGCAGGGAGACGGCGACGCCCGGCAGGTTGATGCCCTTGTGGGAGGACACGGGGCCGGCCACGATGACCTTGGTGTACACGTTGTTGCCCTCGACCTTGGTGACCTCGAGACGGACCTTGCCGTCATCGATCAGGATCGGGTCGCCCGGGTGGCAGTCACCCGGCAGGCCCTTGAACGTGGTGGAGGTGATGTGCTCGTCACCCTCAACGTCGTCGGTGGTGATGATGAATTCCTGGCCGAGCGTCAGCTGGACCTTGTCCTCGCCCTCGGCGTTCTTCTTGAACCAACCGCAGCGAATCTTCGGGCCCTGCAGATCAACGAGAGCGGCCACGTTGCGGCCGGTGGCCTCGCTGGCCTTGCGCACGTTGTTGTACACGTTGAGGTGATCTTCGGGGGTACCGTGGGAGCGGTTCAGACGAGCAACGTCCATACCGGCTTCGACGAGCTTGAGAAGGTTGTCGTAATCCTCGGTGGAAGGACCGATGGTGTCTACGATCTTGGCTTTACGCATGAATGCCTGCCTATTCTTGTTCTTTTTTGGTTCGAGGCGCGATTGCCTCACTTGCCGCAACCCAGTCTACTAGCGCAGACCGGCTCATGACAAGTTTATTCCCCGGTGTGTTGTGAGCGCTCACACTGTTGCGCCGATTGGGTTTTGAGGGGTTGATTTCCCTATGATTTCAGGCCTTCTCAGCGCTTTCCACTTGCTTCATCTTGACCACAGAAGCCAAAGCCGCTCCGCCGATTGCCAGGACAATCACAGCAAGGGAGAGCCATGTTGGCACTTCAGGCACCCAATGCACGCCTTCGCCGCCGTTGATGAACGGCAGAGTATTGCCGTGCAGCGCCTCCATAATGAGCTTGACACCGATGAAGCCCAGCACCACGGACAAGCCAATCGGCAGATAGACAAGCTTGTCGAGCAAGGCGCCAAGCAAGAAGTACAGCTGCTGCAGGCCAAGCAATGCGAACACATTGGAGGTGAACACCAGGAACGGGTCCTTGGTCAGACCGAAGATTGCGGGAATCGAGTCAAACGCGAACATAACATCGGTTGTGCCGATGGTCAGGAACACGATGAGCATCGGGGTCCAATAGCGCACGCCGTTCTTGGTGGTGCGCAGCTTCTCGCCGTCGTAATCGTCGGTAATCTTAATGACCTTACGCAACGCACGGATGATGCCGTTTTCGTGGTATTCCTCATCCTCATCGCCGCCAAGCACCAACTTGAGCGCGGTGTAGATCAGGAATGCGCCGAAGATAAAGAACACCCAGGTGAAACGGGTGATCAGTGCCGCACCAATCAGAATGAACAGGCCACGGAAAATCAACGCGATGGTGATACCGACCGACAGCACATACTTCTGAATCTGCTTAGGCACCGCGAAGTTCGACATGATGATGACGAACACGAAAAGATTGTCGATCGATAGCGAATACTCGGTCAGCCAGCCGGAATAGAACTCGATGGCCGGCTTGGAACCAGCGAAAAACCAGATGCATCCACCGAATATGAGCGCCATGACCACGAAGAACGCGATATGCTGCACGCATTCCTTGGTGGAAGGCACGTGCGGGCGACGGCCAATGACGAACAGGTCGACGATGAAGAACAGTGCGAGCACCACAAAGGTGATGATTTCAAATGCGAGTGGGGTTTCTGCCATGATTCCCTACACTAACTTATGTCTGTGACGGGTTTACTTATTCGCCTCAGTCATTTGACGCAGCTCTTTTTTGAGGTCGCGGATTTCGTCGCGTAGACGGGCGGCGAGCTCGAATTGGAGTTGCTCGGCGGCGGTGTGCATTTGTTCGGAAAGCTGGCGGATGAGATCAGCGAGGTCTTGGGCGGGCAGTCCGGCCTTGAGGATTTCCTCATGACGCTTGTCGGCTTCGTTGGGATCGAGCACGGGCACGCCCAGATGCGTGTTGCCGGCCTTGCCCGCATTGCGATAACCGCCCTCGAGCAAGGTCTGGGTATCCACATCCTCCTTGGCCAGCATGTCGTTGACATCGCTGATTTTCTTAATCAGAGGCTTCGGATCAATGCCATGTTCCTTGTTGTAAGCAATTTGCTTGGCGCGACGGCGATCGGTCTCGTCAATCGCCTTGCGCATGGCATCAGTGGTCTCATCGGCATACATGATTACCGTGCCTGACACGTTTCGTGCGGCACGACCGATGGTCTGAATCAGTGAACGATAGGAACGTAGGAAACCTTCCTTATCGGCATCGAGAATCGCCACCAAGGAGACTTCCGGCAAGTCAAGGCCCTCACGCAGCAGGTTGATGCCGACTATCACGTCGATTTTGCCCTCACGCAGCATGCGCAGCAGTTCGACACGACGCAGCGTGTCCACGTCGGAATGCAGGTATTCGACCTTGATGCCGCGTTCCAGCAGATAGTCAGTCAGATCCTCGGCCATCTTCTTGGTCAATGTGGTGACCAGCGCACGCTCGTTCCTGTCTACGCGCGCCTTGATCTCCCCAAGCAAGTCGTCAATCTGACCCTTGACCGGTCGCACATCGATTTTCGGATCCAGCAGGCCGGTCGGACGGATGATCTGCTCGACCACGCCATCCGAAAGTCCCAGCTCATAGTCACCTGGCGTGGCGGAGAGGTATACGGTCTGGCCCACGCGCTGCAGGAATTCCGGCCATTTCAACGGACGATTATCCATTGCGGAGGGCAGTCTGAAGCCGTGCTCGACCAGCGTGCGCTTACGGGAGGCGTCGCCCTCATACATGGCGCCGATCTGCGGCACGGTGACATGCGATTCGTCAATGACCAGCAGGAAATCATCAGGGAAAAAGTCAAGCAATGTGTGCGGCGGAGTACCGGCGGCACGACCGTCGAAATGACGCGAATAGTTCTCGACGCCGGAACAGACACCCACCTGGGTGAGCATTTCCAAATCATAGGTGGTACGCATGTTGAGGCGCTGGGCTTCCAGCTCCTTGCCCTGCTTGCGCAGCTCGGCCAGACGCTCGTCAAGTTCCTCGCGAATGGTTTTCAGGGCCCGTTCCATGCGTTCGGGACCGGCCACATAATGCGAGGCCGGGAAAATGTGAACCTCGTTTTCCTCATCGATTTCGTCTCCGGTCAACGGATGGAGCGTGGAAATGCGGTCGATCTCGTCACCAAAGAATTCGATACGCACCGCCAGTTCCTCGTAGACAGGGATGATTTCGACGGTGTCGCCCCGCACGCGGAACGTACCGCGGGTGAAGGCGATGTCGTTGCGTTTGTATTGCATGGCGACAAATTGACGCAGCAGGTCATCACGGTTGATCTCTTGACCCACCTTGAGGAAGAGCATACGGCCGGCATATTCTTCCGGCGTGCCCAAGCCGTAGATGCAGGATACCGTGGCCACCACCACGCAATCACGCCGGGTCAGCAGGTTTGCGGTGGCCTGATGACGAAGCCGTTCCACATCGTCATTGATATTGGAGTCTTTCTCTATATAGGTATCGGTCTGCGGGATATAGGCTTCCGGCTGGTAGTAGTCGTAGTAGCTCACGAAGTAGCTGACGGCGTTGTCCGGCATAAGTTCGCGGAATTCGGCGCACAGCTGCGCGGCCAGCGTCTTGTTGGGCTCAATGATGAGGGTCGGGCGCTGCAGTTTCTCTATCAGCCAGGCGGTGGTGGCGGTTTTACCAGTACCGGTGGCACCCATCAGAACCACGTCATTTTCACCGTTTTCGATGCGTTCAGACAGCTCGGTGATAGCCTGTGGCTGGTCGCCAGATGGTTGATAGGGCGATTTGACGACGAAAGGCTTGTCCGCACGCTCGATATTGAATCCCATGAGGCTTTATCTTAGCGGCCCCGGTTCACAGCAAATTATTCTCAATAAGAAAAGTGTGAGGATTTCGCTTTGACAATCGAACACAATTCCCCGAGAAACAGCTCATTCCCGCCATTCCTTTCAATGTGCGATTGAGCGATATTGTGCGTTTGCCTCACACGTTCTCTGGTACCGTTCATTTTGTGTGAGCCATCCCACGTATATTTCATCCACTTGGGCCAGCATCTCAGGTATTGGATGGGTGGAGTCGATGACGATGTCAGCGATAGCCCGACGTTCCTCCTCGCTGGACTGGTGGCGGATGCGCGCTTCAGCCTGTTCGAGACTCATACCGCGTTCCTCGATCATACGGTCAAGCCGTATGCACACCGGTGCCTCGACGGTGACGATATGGTCGAAAGTGAAAGGAATGGTATCGATTACTTCGGCGAGCAGCGGGATGTCATGGACGATGACGATTGTCTCGGGATGCTTACGTTCCAGACGCGCCGCCTCGGCGTAAATCAGCGGATGCTCGATGGCATCAAGGCGTTCACGCGCGCCCGTTCTGGCATCCTTGCCAAAGATATGGTCGGCAATCCATTGGCGATTCATGGTGCCGTCAGCGTTAAGGGCATCAGAACCGAATTCGGCGACAATCTGCGGCAGCGCCACTCCCCCAGGTTCGACGATCTGGCGGGCCAGGGCATCGTAGTCGATATGCAACGCGCCCAGCTCACGCAACCGTGCGGCCACTGTGCTTTTGCCGGCTGCGATACCGCCAGTCAGTCCTATTCGCATCATGGTGCCTATCGTAGCTGCAACTCCCCTCAAGTCGACTATCGCCGACAGCTCCCCTCAGGAAGGGGAGTCATTGGCGGATAACCCCCGAAACGCAAGAAACCCGGCCCACTCGGACCGGGTCTCTTCAGACGCTAAGCGTTAGCTTCGCGGCAAACTCACTTGCCGAGCAGCTGGTCGCGCAGGGCGGCGAGCTGATCGGAGTCGGCGAGGGTGCCGGTAGCCGGAGCAGCGGAAGAGTAGTTGGAGGTCTCCTCGACCGGCTTCTCTTCCTTCTGGTTCTGGCCGTCGGCGGCAGCGGACTCGGCCGCATTTGCCAGTTCCTTGGCCACGAACTCCTTGTGCTCTTCCCACAGGTCGTGAGCGGCGGCGTACTGGGCTTCCCACTCCTCGCGCTGCTTCTCGTAACCAGCGATCCACTCGTTGGTGTTCGGGTCGAAGCCTTCGGGGTACTTGTAGTTGCCCTGCTCGTCGTACTCGGCCGGCATACCGTAGATGGCCGGATCGAAGTCCTCGGAAGCCGGGTCAACGGAGTCGTTGGCCTGCTTGAGGGACAGGGAGATGCGGCGACGATCGAGATCGACGTCGATCACCTTGACGAACACGGTCTCGCCCGGCTTGACCACGGTCTCCGGGTTCTCGACGTGACGGTTGGCGAGCTCGGAGATGTGCACCAGGCCCTCGATGCCGTCTTCGACGGAGATGAAGACACCGAACTGGACGATCTTGGTGACCTTGCCCTTGACAATCTGGCCGGGAACGTGGGTGCGAGCGAAACGCTGCCACGGATCCTCCTGGGTCGCCTTGAGGGACAGGGAGATACGCTCACGGTCGAGATCGACGTCGAGCACCTCGACGGTGACCTTGTCGCCAACCTTGACGACCTCAGACGGGTGGTCGATGTGCTTCCAGGACAGCTCGGAAACGTGGATCAGACCGTCAACACCGCCGAGATCGACGAAAGCGCCGAAGTTGACGATGGAGGACACCACGCCTTCACGGATCTGACCCTTCTTGAGCTGGGACAGGAAGGTCTCGCGGACCTCGGACTGGGTCTCCTCAAGGTACTGGCGGCGGGACAGAACCACGTTGTTACGGTTCTTGTCGAGCTCAAGGATCTTGGCCTTGATCTTCTGACCGATGTACGGGGAGAGGTCGCGGACACGACGCATCTCAACGAGGGAGGCAGGCAGGAAGCCACGCAGACCGATGTCGACGATGAGGCCGCCCTTGACGGCTTCAATGACGGTGCCCTCAACGACGCCGTCAGCTTCCTTGATCTTCTCAATGTCGCCCCAAGCACGCTCGTACTGAGCACGCTTCTTGGACAGAATCAGACGGCCTTCCTTGTCTTCCTTGGTGACGACAAGGGCCTCGATGGTGTCGCCGACCTCGACGACTTCGTCAGGATCAACGTCCTTCTTGATGGAAAGCTCGCGGGAGGGGATGACGCCCTCGGTCTTGTAGCCGATGTCCAGGAGGACCTCGTCGTGATCAATCTTGACGACGGTACCCTCAACCAGATCACCATCATCGAAGTTCTTGATGGTGGAATCGACTGCCTTGATGAAGTCCTCTTCGGTGCCGATGTCGTTGATGGCAACCTTGGTGACTTCAATGTTGTTCTCTGCCATGTAAATATATGGTTTCTAATAGTGGATGGATAATTTCTCGATATTCAGTTATACGTATGCCCTTGCAGACATACTGATATTTACGATACAAGCAACTCTGCCCAAATTTCCTAGAAAAATTCGGGTGTGTCGCACGCTTTAATTTGCGTTGACCACAGATGGGCTAGGATGTTCTGTTGCCGGGACCGCTCCAGGCCGCTCAGGCCAAGCTTTACGCCCGGCAACAGAACATCCCGGCCCACCTGTTCCTCATCGGGAGGAGCGCTCGGCCATTTCTACAACGTTGGCCAGAAGCATGGCTCGGGTCATGGGGCCTACGCCACCGGGGTTGGGGGTGTATGCGTACGCCTTGTCATAGCAGGCCTTGTCCACGTCGCCCTTGATACGGTAGCGACCGGCCTCCTCATCGAATACGCGGCTGACGCCCACATCCACCAGTACCGTCCCCTCCTTGATCTTGTCAGGGGTCACGAAGCCGGCGGAGCCCATTGCGGCGATGATGACATCGGCACGACGCATATGGTCGGCCACGTCGCGCGTACCGGTGTGGCACAAGGTGACGGTGGCATTGACGGCATTGCGCGTGAGCAGCAGGCCGATGGTGCGGCCGATGGTAATGCCACGGCCCAACACGCACACTTCCTTGCCTTCCAGGTCAATGTTGTAGGCATCAAGCAATTCAAGCACGCCGCGTGGGGTGCAGGGCAACGGTGTTGCGATGTCTGCGCGTACATGCAGCACCAGTTCGCCAAGGTTGTACGGGTGCATGCCGTCCGCATCCTTGGCCGGATCGATCATGTTGATGATCGCGTTTTCATCAACGCCCTTGGGCAGCGGCAGCTGCACGATAAATCCGGTGCAAGCCGGGTCATCGTTAAGTTCACGCACGGCCTCGGCAATCTGGCCGAAACTGGCATCGGCAGGCAGTTCCTTCTTGACCGAGGTGATACCCACCTCCTGGCAATCGGCATGCTTGCCGGCCACGTACTTCATCGAGCCGGGATCCTCCCCCACCAGCAGCGTGCCCAGTCCAGGCACCACGCCTTGCGCCTTGAGCTTGTTCACACGTTCGGCAAGATCGGCTTTGATCGTGGCAGCAACCTGCTTGCCGTCGATTTTCGTGGACATCCATACCCTTCCATATTGTTCGGCGCATTCTATCGAAACGATAGGCTATCGTTGGAACAAATCAGGATTATATCGTTCGTCCATCTCAACGAAGAAGGCACGCCATGGGGATTCGGATTACACGACTCACGAAACTCGCCGCAGCCGGCCTAGGCGCCGTCATGCTGTTCGCTTCCGCGGCTTGCGGCTCGGCCACAACCCAAACCGAGCCGAACACCAAGCAGAACGTACCCGAGCCCACCGGTCCGATCAACGTGGTCGCCTCCATCAACCAATGGGGGTCGCTGGCCGCGGAACTTGGTGGAGATGACGTGACGATCACCTCCATCATGAACTCCACCAATGTGGATGCCCATGATTTCGAGCCGAAAACCTCGGACGTCGCCAAACTATCCCAAGCACAGATCGTGGTGGCCAACGGCGCCGGCTATGATTCCTGGGCGACCAAGCCGTTGTCGAAAAGTTCCACCTTGGTTTCCGCCGCTTCCGTTATGGGCGCCATGGAAGGCGACAACCCTCACCTATGGTTCTCCAAGGACGCACGCTCGAGCATGGCCTCCGCCATCACCGAGGCATATGTCAAGGCTCTGCCCAGCAAGAAGAGAATATTCCAGAAGCGACTGAAGAATTGGCTGAACAGCGAAAAAACACTGGAAACCTGGGTCAACGACTTCACCAAAACCCATACCGATCTCACGTACGCGGCAACCGAACCCGTGGCCTACTATCTCATGGCCGACGTGGGGTTCAAGAACGCAACCCCCAAGGGCTATACGCAGTCGACGGCTTCCGGCGGCGAACCAGCACCGGCGGATCTGCAGGCTTTCCAGACGCTTATTGAAGACAAGGGCGCGGATGTATTGATCAACAACACGCAGGAAGCCAGCGATGCCACCAATATGATCACCGGCACCGCAGGCAAATCCGATGTGCCGGTCGTCGATGTCTCCGAGCAAATGCCCGCGGACGCCACCACGCTGAATGCTTGGATTAACCAGCTCATCAACACCATCATTGACGCGGTGGATCCGACTTACGGCTGTGATGCCGGCACCGGCGACAACACCGAAGGCGATGCGTCCGGAGAAAATTCCTCCGACACTGCCGCAAACCAGTCCGACTCCGCCAACGATGCAGGTGCCACTTATATCCGCGAATGCAAGGCCACAAACGCCGACTCCGCCAGTGATTCAGCAAACTTCGGGACCGACAACTCCACCACCGATACAGAAGGCACCACTCCTTCGAACGAGGGCCAAACCGATCCGGGCAAATGATCGGGGTCCACGGCGGCGAGCTGTGACCATAGTATGCATATGCGCGAAGGCCATGCTTCCGATATGACATCGGTTGCATGGCCTTTGCCATAACCGCATAACCGCATCATTCGATATTGAGAACGATTGTCAGCATCATTTGCCACAATCGAGCCCTATGAACGAATCTTCCGCATGCATCGTGTTCACGGATGCCGCCATCAAGCGTGGCGATCGCACGATATGGCAACATGGCAACTTCACCATCCCCACCGGTTCGGTCACCGCCATCGTTGGCACTAACGGCACCGGAAAAACCACGATGATGAAGGCCGAGTTGGGCCTGCTGCCTCTCTCGCACGGCTCCCTGACCGTATTGGGCAAGCCGGCCGGAGAGATGAACAAACGCATCGGCTATGTGCCGCAGAGCTATGTTTCCGACGTCGATTCCAATCTCACCGCCGAGCAGTCGGTGCTACTGGGACTGACCGGTACACGATTCGGCATTCATCCCGTCACCAAAGCACAGAAGGCCAAGGCACACGAAGCCATGGAATTCACCGGCATCGCGGACAAGGCCCATTACCGTCTGTCCGAGCTGTCCGGCGGCCTGCGTCAGCGTGTCGCCATCGCCCAGGCGCTGGTATGCGACCCACAGCTGCTCATGCTTGATGAGCCGTTGGCCAATCTGGATCTGGCCAGCCAACGATCCACCGTACATGTGCTTGCCAAACTCAATCGCGAACTTGGCATGACTATCCAAGTGGTGGCGCATGATCTCAACATGCTGTTGCCGATTCTGACCGGCGCCGTATATCTGCTGGACGGCCATCCGCATTACGCCGATATGCACAAGGTGCTTGATTCCGATCTGCTGACACATTTGTATGGCACACAGGTGCAGGTGGTCACCACCCCGCAGGGAGACATGTTCGTGACCCCCACTCCGGACGAGCCACGCGACCAGCCGCAGGATATGCATACCGCCGCCGAAGTGGCGCAGCTGCACCATCACGAACACGGCACCGATACCGCGACCGCGCACCAATAACGTCTAGCACAGCAGTCAGCACCGTACAGAATCGCCGCGCATACCAAGCCGCGGCATGAGGAAGCAAGAGACACAGAGATATCAAAGACCATGAGCACCATCAACTTCTCATATGATCCCGAATGGCTCAGCACGCTATCTGCCCCGTTCATGACCAATGCCTTCATCGCCGGCCTGTGCATCGCATTGGCCGCAGGCGTTATGGGCTACTTCACCATCGCACGACGATCCACCTTCGCCGCTCACGCATTGGCTCATATCGGACTGCCCGGTGCCACCGGCGCGGTGCTGTTCGGCCTGCCCGTCTCGCTGGGCATGGGCGTGTTCGCGCTCGGTGGCGCACTGGTCATCGGCGCATTGGGCAAGCGCGTCTCCGAACGTGAAATCGCCACCGGAACCGTACTGGCCTTTGCCACCGGTCTGGGTCTGTTCTTCGCACGACTGTCCAGCTCGGCTTCCCAGCAGATGCAGTCCATTCTGTTCGGCTCAATCCTGACCATCACCACCGGCCAGATCATTGGCTTCGCCGTGTTCGACGTGCTGCTGCTAGTCCTCTTGGCGATTATCTACCGTCCGCTGCTGTTCAGCTCGCTCGATGAGCAGGTGGCGCAAGCCAAAGGCGTGCCGATTGGCCTGATGAATGTGGCATTCATGGCGATTATGGCCGGTGTGATTACCATTGCCGTGCCGGCTGTGGGCACACTGCTGATTTTCGCTCTGGTAATCACGCCTGCGGCCACCGCCAATATTCTGGCCGGCTCGCCGTTCAAGGCCATGGTGATTGCCAGCGTGCTGTGCCTGGTGTCCATCTGGGCCGGACTGGTGCTTTCCGCGATGTTCCCCGCTCCCCCAAGCTTCATTATCGTGACGCTGTCCACCCTGTTCTGGGCACTTGCCAAAGCTGTGGAAACGTTGCGGAAGTAGCACTCCGCACTACTCTCAACGAGAGGAGCCCCTTTTCGCATGGGAAAGGGGCTCCTCTCTTATGGCTTCGTCATCAGCGACGCTCCACCAAAGCACTGGCGATGGCGGCTATGCCTTCGCCTCGACCGGTAAAACCCATATGGTCGGTGGTGGTGGCGGTGACCGATACCGGACAACCGACGGCCGCGGATAACGCGGCTTCCGCTTCGGCGCGGCGGGTACCGATTTTCGGGCGATTGCCGACGATGGCCACGGACGCGGAGACGGGCCTATAGCCGCTATCCGCAAGATGGGCAACAGTTTCACGAAGCATATCCGAGCCGTGCATACCGGCACCATGCGCATGGGAGCCCACGCCGAACAGTGAACCAATATCGCCCAGACCGGCAGCGGCGAGCAACGCATCAATCAAGGCGTGAGCGGCCACATCACCATCGGAATCACCTTCGATGCCCTCATATCGGGCAGCCTCAGCCGGTGCAGCGTTCTCTGGGACCGGCCAATACAGTCCGGCCAACCATAATTCACGTCCGGAACCGGAAGCGGCAAACCGATGGGCATCAAAGCCCTGGCCGACGCGCAGGATCACTTCTTCTTGGACTTCTTTTCGGCTTCGACGCGCGCCAGCGTGTCTGCGGCCGCTTCTTCAGGCTCAGCAGCGTGATGCTGGTCATCACCCACCTGGGCAGGTGCGTAGCCGAGGTTCACGTCAAGCAGACGCTGTGCTTCCGTCTCATCGATCTTCTCGGACAGCGCGATCTCGGAGGTCAGGATGGCGCGGGCCTTGGTCAGCATGCGCTTCTCGCCTGCGGACAAGCCGTGTTCGTCCACGTCGCGCTGCGCGAGATCGCGCACCACTTCGGCGATTTTATTGACATCACCGGTGGCGATCTTTTCGACATTCAGCTTGTAACGGCGGGACCAGTTCATTTCCTTTTCGATGATCGGGGTTCGCAGAATCTCGAACACCTTGGCTACCTCGGAACCGGAGACGATGTCACGCACACCGACTTTCTTGGCGTTTTCCACCGGCACATTGATGACCAGACCGTCGGAGGAAAGTACGGACAACTGCAGATATTCGCGCGTCACGCCCTTAACCGTCCGCTCGGTGATGGCCTCCACTTTTGCTGCACCATGACGTGGGTAGACGACCATATCGCCGACTTGATAAGACATGTATCCTCCGAGAACTGACGGATTACTCACAAAAACTCGAATAATTGTGCCATATGGTCTGGACTGGGACAATGAGAGCGCTCACAATCAGGCGACAACACTCTAAGCGGCATAAATTCGCCATTTTCGACGCGCCAATGTAGCGTTTCCGACACCAACGCACGTAGACTTTGGGGCATGGCTAATGAAACGAAGATCAAGGAAGATACCGTCACCGTGCCTGTTGCCCAAAGTGACCTCGACGCGGTGAGCAATGCTGAATTCTACAACCCCCACGGAGTTCTTGGCGGGCATCTCGGCATTGGCAAGCATGCCGATACCGCCACAATCCGTGTGCTGCGTCCACTTGCCAAATCCGTGACCATTCTCACCCAAGACGGCGAATATCCGATGACACACGAATACAACGGCGTATTCGTGACCACCGTTCCCGCCGCGGGGACCAAGAAGCAGCCCACCATTCCCGATTACCGCGTGAAAACCGAATGGGAAAGCGGCGACGTGCTCATCGAGGATGACCCCTACCGCTACATGCCCACACTTGGCGAAATGGACACCTACCTGTTCGGCGAAGGTCGCCACGAAAAGCTCTGGGAAGCCCTCGGCGCACATGTGCTGCGCTATGACGACCCAATGGGCGGTGCCGATGGCACGCCCGGCGAACAAGTGGTGGGCACCGCCTTCTCCGTATGGGCGCCAAACGCCCACGCCGTGCGCGTGGTCGGCAACTTCAACGCCTGGGACGGCCGCCGCCACGCCATGCGCGAGCTCGGTTCCTCCGGCGTGTGGGAAATCTTCATTCCCGGTCTTGGCGCAGGCGAGAACTACAAGTTCCAAATCCTCAATGCCAACTACGTGTGGGAGATGAAGGCCGACCCGATGGAGCGTCAGCACGAAATCCCGCCGAACACCGCATCCATCATCACCGAATCCTCCTACGAGTGGGCCGATGACGCCTGGATGCAGCACCGCCGCACCACCAACCCGCACAACGGCCCGGTCTCCATCTACGAGGTGCATGCCGGCAGTTGGAAGAAGGGCCTGAGCTACCGCGACCTAGCCACGGAATTGGTGGACTACGTCAAGCAGGAGGGCTACACCCACGTCGAGTTCATGCCGTTGGCCCAGCACCCGTTCTCCGGATCCTGGGGCTATCAGGTCACCGGTTACTACGCGGTGGATTCACGCCTCGGCTCCCCCGACGATTTCCGTTACCTGGTCGACAAGTTCCATCAGGCCGGCATCGGCGTGATCATGGACTGGGTGCCCGCTCACTTCCCGAAGGATGCCTTTGCGCTCGGCCGTTTCGATGGCACCCCGCTGTACGAGGATCCAGACCCGCTGCGCGGCGAACACCCCGATTGGGGCACCTATGTGTTCAACTTCGGACGCCGCGAGGTGCGCAACTTCCTGGTGGCCAACGCCCTGTTCTGGCTTGAGGACCTGCACGTCGACGCACTGCGCGTGGATGCCGTCAGCTCCATGCTCTACCTCGACTATAGCCGCGAACCCGGTCAGTGGCGCCCGAACATCTACGGAGGCCGCGAGAACCTGGAGGCCATCGACTTCCTCAAGGAGGCCACCGCCACCGCTTACAAGAACAACCCCGGCGTGATGATGATCGCCGAGGAATCCACCGCATGGCCGGGCATCACCGCCCCCACTTCCGCCGGCGGCATCGGCTTCGGCCTCAAGTGGAACATGGGCTGGATGCATGACACCCTTGAATATCTGCATGAGGAGCCCATCAACCGCAAGTGGCATCACAATGAAATCACCTTCTCGATGGTGTATGCCTACTCCGAGAACTATGTGCTGCCCATCAGCCACGACGAGGTCGTGTACGGCAAGGGATCCGTATATGGCAAGATGCCGGGCAACGGTTGGCAGAAGATGGCCGGCGTGCGTGAACTGTTCGCCTACCAGTGGGCTCACCCGGGCAAGAAGCTCTCCTTTATGGGCAACGAGCTGGCACAGTGGGGCGAGTGGGATCACGATGCCTCCATCGACTGGGATTGCCTGAACTGGCAGGATCATCGCCAGGTGCAGACCATGGTGGCCGACCTCAACGCCTTCTACAAGGCGAATCCGGCACTGTGGAGCCAGGACTTCGATCCGGCCGGTTTCCAGTGGCTCACCAGCGACGATGCCGATCACAACACGCTGAGCTTCCTGCGCATCGGAACCAAGGGCGAGACGCTGGCCGTGGTGGTCAACTTCTCCGGCGAGGCATGGTCCGACTACCAGGTGGCACTGCCCACCGGCGGCAAATGGACCGAAGTGTTCACCACCGATGATGCCAAGTATGGCGGTTCCGACATCCATAACGGCACGTTCGAGACGGACGCCGGAGAATACCATTCAAGGCCTTTCTCGGCTAAAATCACCGTTCCAGCTCTCGCAGTTGTATTCTTGAAGCCAGAGAACTGAATTAGCCAACAGGCTGAAAGGTAACTATTCATGCTGAATTCCACAGCGCGTCAGAACACGGCTCCGCGCACGGTGTTGGTAGTGGAGGACGAGCCGACGCTCGCCACTGCCATCGCCCAGCGCATCACTGCTGAAGGATGGACCGCCCGTGTGGCTGGAGATGGCGCTTCCGCCGTTCAGGCCGCCTTGCAGCTCAAGCCCGATCTGGTCATCATGGATATCATGCTGCCGGTTATGGATGGTCTTGAAGCCACTAAGCGTATCGTTGCCGAGCGCCCGGTTCCTGTGCTGATCCTCACCGCCCGTGACGATGAAACCGACAAGGTCATTGGCCTGGGTGCCGGTGCTGACGATTACATGACCAAGCCGTTCTCCATGCGTGAGCTCATCGCCCGCTGCAAGGCGCTGCTGCGCCGCGTGGAACGCGCCAAGGTCATCGCCAAGAATTCCGAGAACGAGAAGATTCTTGATTTCGGTTCCATGGTCATCGATCCGGCCCAGCGCATCGTCACCGTCAACGGTGAGCAGGTGCACCTGACCCCGACCGAATTCGATTTGCTGGCCACGCTGGCACGTCGTCCGAAGTCGGTGCTCACTCGTGAGAAGCTGCTTGAAGAGGTGTGGGACTGGGTGGATGCCTCTGGCACCCGCACCGTCGATAGCCACGTCAAGGCCCTGCGCCATAAGCTTGGCGCCGATATGATTCGCACCGTGCATGGTGTGGGCTACGCCTTCGAACCGCCGACCGAGTAATGGCATCTCCGCAATCAACGAAATCCCGGCTCGACAACGCTACCAAGCGTGTCAAGCCGGTTGATTTGTTCTCTTCGCTCAAGCTGGAGCTCAGTGCGCTTATCGTTTGCGCCACCGCCATCGCCTTCGCGATGTGCTGGTTTCTCCTGAAGTTCGGATGGTCCGGTTGGATTGCCATGCCACTGACTCTGGTAGTGGCGCTGGGCATTACCTATTTCTTTTCTCGAGGTATCACCGCACCTCTGCGCCAGATGCGTGACGTGGCTGAAGCCATGGCCGAAGGCGATTACACCGTGCGTGTGAACATCGATCAGGAACGTCATGATGAAGTGGGCCAGCTTGCACGCTCCTTCAACGAAATGGCCGAAGAGCTAGAGCATGCCGACAAAATGCGTCTGGACATGATTGCCAACGTTAGCCACGAACTGCGCACGCCGGTGTCTGCATTGCAGGCGATGGTCGAGAACATGGCTGATGGGGTCACTGAACCCACGCCAGCCAATCTTGAGGGCATTCTTACCCAGACGCAGCGCCTGAGCGATCTTATTGCCTTCCTGCTGGATCTGAGCCGTATGGAAGCTGGAGCCGCCAGTCTGAACATCGAGCAGTTCAACGTCGCCGAATTCCTGGACGAAACCGTTGAACCGTTGGAAATCGCCGATGGCGGGCATGCTCATGATATTCAGATGCGCGTGAGCGATGACATCACGATGGAAGGCGATCAGGATCGTCTCCGTCAGCTGTTCACCAACATCATCGCCAACGCGCTCAAGCACTCCCCCGATAACACCACGGTGCTGGTCGAAACGCATGAAGACAAAGACAACGGCACCATTGTGACCAATGTGGTCAATTTCGGCTCACAGATTGCGCCTTCCGATCGTTCCGATATTTTCCGCCGCTTCGTCAAAGGCAAGACGGGACCGGGTACTGAATCCGGGGGCACCGGCCTGGGCCTGTCCATCGCACGATGGGCCGCCCAATTGCACGGTGGCAGCGTAAGGGTCGTGGATGACACCCGTGGCGCCGATTTTGAGATCACCCTGCCCAAATATCACATTGCCAATGAGTGATCTAGGGCCGTACGGCCGCAAATGAATCCGCGTCGATCCGGCGAGGATTCTTTGTTGTTATACCACCCTTTTGGCTTCGGTAAGCGTCATTGCCCCTATGACCTCGGCGCCGGCCTGTCTGCAGGTTTGCGCGCATTGGCGCAACGTTGAGCCGGTGGTGATGATGTCATCGACCAGTACCACCTGTTGGCCTTGCATCACGGCATCAGAGACAAGTGCGATTCGTCCACCGATGCGTTGGGCGCGTTGAGCCGATGACGCCTGCTGCACCGATCGGCCGCCCGATGCAATACTGGCCAATACCCGATATGGTTTCGCATCGAAGCCGTAATCGCATAATGCGTTTGCCACGGCCTTGGATAACGGATCGATATGCCGTCTCCCTCTGCGCCGCATCGAAGCCGGCGATGAAGGTACCGGAACCACGAGCACGGCGGTCTGCCGACGGCAGGAGCGGTGAATGGCGCTGTGTTCCAGTAATGAGGCCATTACCTCGCCGAATATCGTATCGAGCTCGGTATCATCATGGTCTTTCCATGCAAGAATCGCATGCCTGACAACTCCCTGATATGTTGACGCGGACCATGTGTGCACAGCACCCTGAGTTTCTTGACCTGATACCAGTTCCCGGTTGCGCCAGTTGGCGAATAGGGAACGACAGTCGCCGCACAGTACCTCATCCGGTCTGTCACACCCGGCACAGCCACGAGGAAACAACGCGTCACGCATCATGCCCAGCAACGAATCACGGCGATCCCAGCTCAACACGCATCCCCTTTCGCCCAGGCAGGCCTCCCGACCGTTTAGGCCGATGCTCCCACACGTTGCAGCAATGCATCCATCAGGCCCAACGCATCCTGGGGGTTCTCGACCTTCATTCCCACGGCACCGGCTGCGACGGCCGGATAATCATTGCCGTCAGGAGTCATGCGATCTCCTACGAATACGATGTTGCCAACCGGCACATCAAGTATCTCAGCAAGACGACGCACCGCATAGGCCTTGTCGATGCCATGCTTGCTGACATCCACGCTGGAATATCCGCCGGAGCGCACCCTCAAATCAGGCAAATCCGCTTTCACCGCTTCAACAAGCGCTCGTTTCTTGATATTGTCCGGATCCCATGACTGCTTGACGGCAACGGGCGCATACTGGCCAAGCGCCGAGAAGGTAATCTGGCTGCCGCGATTTTCAATCCGGCTTCCCCAGACATGTTCTTCCCACATGCCCAGTTCCTTGGCGCGCCGTTCCAGACTGGAGGTGATGGCGGCAACAGTGCGGTCATCCAAATCATGTGCGTAGATCAGCGCCCAGTGCTCCCCATCCCAGCGATAGTAGCGGGAGCCTGACGTAGGCATGACATGCAGATGGCCGCGATCGGCATCCGGGCCCAATACATCCAGCACCTGTGAGGTGACGACGTCCATGCCGCCTCCGGAAATCAAAGCCACGGTCGCGTGCGCGGTCAACGCGCTGAATCGTGCGATCATCGCGGGTTCCATAGGTTGTTTGGAACTGGCCAGCGTGTTGTCCAAATCAAAGCCGAACACTCGTGCATGCGCGCATATGTCATCCAAATCAAGTTCGGCCCACGAACGTACCACCATTCGCCGTGTCCTCCTTGCTGATGAGATTCGATTCGATGAACCAATCCTAGCGCATGTTGCCGTCGCCTTGGCCTATGGTGGAACCATGCTTCAGCCACCTTGGAATGCCCGCGTGTACCGCAATCGTCACGGCAGGGGTACGCGCACCCCGATGTTCGGCACCCGACTGCCCCGCTACCGCACACGTACCGGCATGTTCGACGATATGGTGGCCGCTCAGGTGCGTCGCCTCGGCGATGCCTGGCCCGAACTGGTGCGCCCGTTACAATTCGCTGTGGAAGATGTGCCGCCGTCGGATCCGGTGCCGTGGCAGGTCGAGCCGAATATGACCTCGCAATGCTTCCCCGCAGGGCATGGCATTCCGGCACGCATCGTGCTGTACCGCATGCCGTTACAGACGCAAGCACCCAACAAAATCGAACTGCAACTGGCGATTCGTGACGAGCTGGTTTCCCGAATGGCGGAACTCTACGGCCGCAGACCCGAAGAAATCGACCCTGACTTTGGACTGTAAATAAACCCGGGGTCCACTCGCCTAGTGGACGATCGAGGGATTGCTGCGCGCCCGGACATGGGTGGTGGCAGGCATCAGCGGCGTGGCACCCAGCGATGCCAGACCGGCGACTTTGTCATCGCCAAGGTTGGCGTGGGTCAAGCGCACGCCCCAGCCAATCTGCTGAGACTGGTCCTCGAGCATCAACAGTACCGCCGATTCATTGTCTTTCGACAGATCCTTGATATCTATCGTCGTGGCGGCATTGGCGTCAATCTCCACTTCCTTGGAGGCGGTAGCCTTGCCGTCGGCGTCATAGGCGTGCAACGTGGCCTTACGTGACTGATTGGACGAGTTCGCCAACGATACCGTGGCATCCACATCATCAGGAATGGCAAGACCAGTAAACGAAGCCGGAGCCGCGGCATTGATCAGGGCGAAATCAGCCTGATCGTCATCACCGGACTGGGACGCCTTCACACTGAAAGCCACATCGTCTTCGGCAGTGGACATCACGCCCAATGCATCTTCGGGAGCCTCACCCAAATCGACGACGGTCACCCGATTGGCCTGCAATGTTGCATCCTTTGCCTGTACCAGACCATGCTCGGTGATCCACGACAACGTGACACCCGTCGCGGAAGCGGCATACAGGTAGGCATCCACCGCATCGCCCTTCGCGATCGACGTGGCCACTGAGGCATTGGACGCATCATGAAGCGGCAGCGCGAAATCCGAGCCTTTTGACGTCAGCCCATTCATGGACACCGTGCGGACAACAGCCGCAATCGGAGTCTCCTTGCTGGATACGGTGACGTACAGCCCCTGCTGATTCGGTGCGGCAGCTGCCAAGTCCAGTGCATTCTCGCCGCTGGCGGGAATGGCCAATGAGGATTGCGTGGACAATGCCATCTCGCCTGACTGCTTCGATCCCCAAATCTTTATCTCCACGGTAGTGGGCTTAGTGGAGGGATTGGCGATAATCAGCTGCTGCGTGGTGCCGGTCGCCGTACCGGACAGCAGGAATGATTGGCTTAAGGCCGTGGTCTCACATGATGATGCGGATACACCTTTGAGGTCACCGTCATCCGCCCAGGAGGCAATGGAGCCGACAGTGCCTGTGCCTTCAGCAGCCTGCAGCATGCGTGTATCGAGAAGGCGAGACCCGTTGTCGATTGACTGGGCACCTGTTTTGACGGCGTCGTTATCGGTCGGATCGGCATCCTTCAAGGTGATGTTGTCAGCGGAATCATCACCGAACGCGGATACCGTGGCGCTGTATACGGAGTCAAAAGCGGCATAACGCGCTTGTGTGCTGAGGTTACCGGTTGTCGCTTGGAAGGCGCTATCCCCGTAGCTGCCAGTATCGGCCAACCCCATAGGGGCAGGACAATAGGCCTCAGTCTGCGTGGGACTGACGGTCTGGTCGATGGCGTCGTCGGTGGCCGCCACCGCATCCACCCACTGCTTGGATCCAGGAAGCACCACCAAAACGGCCAGCAACGCAATCAGCACAATCATGGTGATCGCACCGATCACCACGCTGGTCACACGCCTAGACTTGGAAACTATCTCCTTGCTCATGCTTCCACCTCCAATCCGGCAAGCAACCGTCTGCGCGGCACTGCGACAAGGCAATACAGCACCAGAATCACCGATAGGCAAATCAGCCATGCATATCGCCAAGCGCTCTGCTGTGTACGCTGCTGCCAAGAGGTGTCAACATTCTGGGCATCGGCGTTCTGCAGCGTGAGTCGGTAATAGCTGCCGGCATCGGTGGAGACCAGCGACTGCGTGCCGTCCGAAGCGGCGATATTGGTGCTCAACTGTTCGTAAGGCACTGTATCGGCATCGGATTGCGTATCGGCGACCACATAGATGCCACCAAAACCAAGAGCGCTGATATCGGCAATCGCCTGCTCGTCCGGATTGGACAGCAAAGTCGCGCACGCCTTGGCCAGCACCTGATCGACGTCATCATGCTTGCCATCGAGCAAACGCACCCGTTCCACCGGCGAACTATCGATCAAATCGCCTCTGGAGGTGCGCATCACCGTGTAATTGACCGTATTGCGTGTCTGAGCGCTGACCGCCAGCACACGATGGTCCACTCCGGACTCCAGGTAATCGGTGACCACCATGGGCAGGCCGGAACCGGAAACATTAAGTCCCTCATCTTGATGGCGCACCAGTCCATACCAACATTGAATACCGATGCAGATAGCCAGCAACACCGCAAGAACGGCACGACCGAAGACAATCAACGGGTGAAGACGATTCTCCGTGGTCTGCTCGCCGGACGAAGAATGCAGCGGAAGGAACCGCTTGACGGCACCGCCGGCCACCAGACAGACACAGGCCAGGAAACCCATGATCATCATCAGCATGCCGGGCTGGGCGGAACCCGCCACCACGCCATCAGCATCGACTGAGATGGCAATACGGCTTGAAGACATGGCCAGCACACCGCCGCAGACGATGACCACCCACATCAGTCGTGATGTTCTCAGTGCAAAAGGCAACACCAACGAGGCAACCGCCAGGATGGTAATCGCTATGAAGACCACAGCCATTGCAATATCGACGGCCTGTCCGGACAAAGGATTCCAGCCCAACGCCCGTTGAGCCGATTCAAGCAGGCTCAATGAGGCCGGCGATCCGTTCTGCGCCGAGGAAGGCAACATGATATCGCCGAACAGCTGACGCCAAAATCCTTCGTCTGCGTATCGGATGGAGTTGAGAATGGTGGGGGCCACGGCAAAAGCTGCAGGCACGGGAATCAGCAATAATGCGGCGCGCTTGCGCTGCACGAACAGCAGGAAAATAAGGAATACCACAATCAACGCCAGCAGCAGTTGCGGCTCAGCGGCCACCACGGGAACAAAGCACAACGCGGAGATGGCCGCGGCTTGTACGGACGGGTGAGGCTTCAACGGATCCTCGGTGTGGTACATGCCCACTGCACGGAACACGAATGCAAAAGCGGCAGGCAAAAACACCAGAACAGTGAGCATGGGAAGATTCGCCTGTGCATACCAGCCAAACATCATGCCGGTTGAGGCCCATAGCAATCCGCCCAGCACACGGACGACATCCGAACGCGTAAAGATACCCGCCAGTACCCAGAATGACAAGGCGCTCAACGGCGCAGCGGCAAACAAGATCAGTCCCAAGGCGGCAGGAACATGACCAGCAGTGACGATGGACGCGACCATCAATACCAACAGCCACGGCGTGGGGGGTGCGGGAAGGCCAACGCCGGATCCAAACACCCACGGCGTAGTGGCGGACTGCACCAATTGCTCGAAACTTGCGCCCGTGGGCAACAACGCATTGGAATACAACGATCCGTCAGAGAACAGCGAACGGAACACCGGCCAATACAGCAGCATCACCGCTACAAAGCACACCACGGCCAATCCCAAGGCCCCCGCCCAGCGGCGCATCAGACGAATCCTGAGATGGGCACGTTCCAGAGGGCTCAGCAATACCAGCCCCTTCTGGGCCATGAACGCGTCACGACGGTCATGGAATTGCTTGATTTGCTGGCGATCGGCAGTCAGCACCTGCAATGAGGACATGGACACTTTGGATTGCCGAGTCACCAGACTGCGCGATCGCATGGCACCGGCGATGGAGGTCAACGCCAACCACGGCAGACACAGCTGCACCCATGCCTCATATGGCTTTTTGCGGAACAACATCGCGATGGCCATGCCGAAACTACGCAATAAACGCCACAGCCATACCACCATCCATGCCGAGCGTGCAATGTCGGTGTACAGATACCGCTGCTGCGAACGAGCCACCGTCATGGCCGGATTGATGGCACTCTCCTCATTCAACGGTTCGCCGCCACGGGTACGGATGCCCTCATAGCGTGCGCGACGATGCGAGATTTCCGCCTGCGGCACAATAACCACGCGCCTGCCGCTTAAGCAGACACGGCGGCAGAAGTCAACCGATTCACTGTAGGTAGTGAACCAATGATTAATGCCCTTCAGTCGTCTGAGTTGCGATAACGGAACCAATGCTCCCGCAAGGGAAACCGCGAAAACATCCTGCCGACCATCATATTGCTCTTGATCGGGCTCACCGTCGACCACGAGGGAGTGCACGGCATGATTGCCGGCGTACATACCAACATCATGCAATTGGGTGCCTCCCCAATCGCACTGTTTGCATCCTAGGATGCCGGCTCCGGAAGCATTGCGCCACGCCTCGAGCAATCGCTCCAGGCACCAGTTATCCGAAGGACGGGAATCATCATGCAGCATCCACACCGCACGCGTGGAAGAATCAAGATCGGCGGCGGCGAGCGCCTTGGATACGGCATCACCAAATGAACGCCCCCCCTTGGCACGCACCACTTGCACGCTCACCTGCTTTGCCTGCGGCACCTCCATTGCGGGACCTGCAGGTGAGTGGATCACCTCAAATGAAGTTTGCACCGATCGCGTTGTGAGCCCAGTGGCATCGGCTATGACGATAACGCCCGGCAATACGCTTTGCGTGAGCAGCGAGCGAAGCGTGGCATTGAGAAAACGCATATCCGCTTCAACGGTGACTACCGCCACTATGCCGGCATCCACATCCTGCCGGTGCGTGTATGGCCTTGCCGATATGGCATCGACCACAGCTTCATGGATATCGCTATTCGCTGTCGGATTCATAAACTCCCAGTGTACGCACTGACCTTGAAGTGGCCGTGCATATAGCTATGCCTGTTCCCTGTGGTCCTTCTTATACCGGCGGCGTTCACGCTCGCTCATACCGCCCCAGATACCAAAACGCTCGTCATGGTCAATAGCCCATTTCAGGCATTGCTCGCGGACTTCGCATTTGGCGCATACACGCTTGGCGTCGCGTGTCGAACCACCTTTTTCCGGAAAGAACGCTTCGGGATCGGTCTGTGCGCACAATGCTTTGTGCTGCCAAGACACATCACCATCGGGCTTGAACAGTCCCCACAACTCATTCAAAGGCTCTTCGGCAGAATCGTCAATCGCACCCCACATGCGACCCTCCTTGCCTATGAGTTGTACTTGTACCCACAAATTACACACATGTGACTTGGAATTTGTCAAATCAAGTCTCGTGTCATTACAGTTTTTTCCGCCTCAATGTGCTATATGCCGTCCACCGAGCACTGCACTCCATAACCAATTGAGATGAATATTGTGCCGTTCCTGCACAGGAACAGCGCTCCCTAGGTATGGCACGGCACAGCATGTGCAAAAGTGTCATTCAGTAAATTGAGCAGTTTTGGGAGGATTGCATGACGCAGGAATCAGGTGGGGCAGATCCGCAGATCAATCCGCCGAGTTTTATTCCTTCGGCAGGCCGACGTTCACGAGCATCGTCACAGACACCACGTACCATCACTCCCTCATCATCGTCGCGAACACCCAGAGCCGCCGGCGGCAACGATAACGGCATACCGCCCAGCTTCTCCCCCAATGTGAACCGATCCGCTCGCAGAAGCACCTCGGCCTCCTCCCAGCCGCAAAGCATTCCACCGACGCAGGCACGCCGCTCGTCCGGCTCATCTCGCAATGCCAGCACGCCGGCATCATCCGTCATTCGCTCCGCCACCCCCTCCAGAACGCCCGTGGTAGCTATGACGTCCGGGCACAACAGCGCCATAGCGATACGCGGCCGTGGTCATAAAGTCCGCAATGGCGTCATCGGCGCAGTCATATTGCTTATCGCAGCACTGGTGCTCGCCGTGTTCGGCGCCTGGGGCTGGGTGGACGGCAAGCTCAACAAAGCGGATTGGCTGACCACCGCAGCCGACACGCCGGCTTCCACCTGGCTTATTCTCGGTTCCGATGAGCGTGACGGTTCCACTAACTTTGGTGGCGTAGACGATATCAGCGGATACCGAACCGACACGATTCTGGTGCTGACCAAGCCTAAATCCGGCCCCAGTTCACTGATTTCCATTCCGCGCGACTCCTTGATGAACGTGGACGACCAATACATGAAGATCAATGCCGTGGCTCAGCTGGTCGGCAAAAAGGCCTTGGTCGGCGAGATAGAGCAGTTGACCGGACAGAAAATCGATCATGTGGCACAGGTCAAGTTCGGAGGCTTGCAGAAGGTCGTAGACGCTTTGGGCGGCGTGGAATTGTGTTACGACCAGGACGTACAGGATGCTTATTCCGGCCTGAACTGGACAGCTGGATGCCATAACGCGGACGGTTCGACTGCATTGTCGTTCTCTCGTATGCGTTATGCCGATGCCACCGGCGATTTTGGCCGCAATGCCCGCCAGCGTCAGGTCATTTCCGCCATTGTCAAGAAGGCCTCCAGCAAGGAGACGTTGACCAATCCCAAGACGGTGACGACCATGGCTGAAGCCGGCTTGAGCGCGCTTACCGTCGATGGGAAAACCACGCCGCTAACCTTGGTGAATATGGCGTTGGCGTTCAAAGACGCCACAGGAAGCAAGGGCATATCCGGCAGCGTGTACTGGTCCAATCCCGATTATTACATGGATGGCGTCGGCTCCTCCGTACTGCTTGACGATGCCAAGAACACCGAACTGTTCAGCCAGCTGGCTGCGGGCACCCACGCCGCAGGAACCGTAGGTACACTCGCCGAAAGCTGATAATTCAGCCAATCAGCTTGCCGCGACGCACGCCCGGCAAGCTGGAACCACATATCCCGTTATCGCTTGCGCTACGCGCATCCTTCATTCACGCTGAAAGCATGACTCGTGAACGGCAACGCACAATACGATTTCATCGTTCATTACCGGCCCCTGCAAGAAAGGGCACCGCAGCCGCTCCGCGCGGCGCACGCTCCCGCGTGATGGTGCTCGCTGCGGCCGCCCCGATAGTGGCACAGATCATGATGCTGGCGATGATGACACTGCACGGGCAATGGATGTTTGCCCTAGTCATGGTTCCCGGCATCGTCGGTGGCCTTGCATCGATGCTCGTCACATTGCCGCTGCCATATGTCGAACCGTCCCAAAGCCCTGTTGAGTCCACTGAGACACACCACGCTCCCCGAGACCCCTCCCCTGACGCTGCCGACATGTTCTGCGCTTCCGATGCGCCCTCCATCGAATCCCTGCTGACGTTCGACCGCCTTGGCTGGCGAACCATAGTCCGCAACTGGCTTGAGCCTTCCGATTACGATGTGCCGCTTGGCGTCACCGCGTCCGGCCCGTTCATGCTCAACCTGCACAGGCAGGGCCCTCATGCTCTGGTGGCCGGCACCACCGGCTCCGGCAAATCGGTACTGCTGCAAAGCTGGTGCTTAGCTTTGGCGGCCATGAATGGTCCGGATCAGCTTAATTTCGTTTTTCTTGATTTCAAAGGCGGTGCCGCTTTCCGTAAACTCGAGCAACTGCCCCACACCATCGGAAGCGTCTGCGATCTCGATCTGGCCCATGCCGCACGGGCGCTCAAGGCCTTGGAAGCCGAACTGACCCGCCGTGAAAAGCTGTCTGCCGACCTGCATGTATCCGATATTGATGACATGCGCGACGCACCGCCTCGACTTGTCGTGGTCATCGACGAATTCCATGCGCTGAAAGACCAGCTGCCGGATTACATGCCGCGCTTGGTGCGTATCGCCTCGCTTGGCCGCTCCCTGGGCATGCATCTAATCGCCTGCACGCAGAATCCGCTTGGTCAGGTCAGCACCGATATGAAAGCGAATATGGCCATTAGCATCTGTCTGCGCGTGCGAGACGGATTACAATCCACCGAGCTGCTGGGCGATTCCAGAGCTGCGACCATAAGTCCCGCACTACCGGGTGCCGCCTACTGCAATGACGGCGAACACGTGACGGCATTCAGATGCGCGCCAGCCGACAATATCGATGTATATTGCCGGCAAATCGCGTTCGCTGCCCAATTCGTGGGGACACGTTCGCGACCATCACTGTTCACCTCTCCCCTGCCACGGAGCGTCCTAGACCATCCGGTATCCGGGCAGGTGGATCATATTCGGTTTGGCCTATCGGATAACGGCATCACACTCACCGATGCGGTTGTGCCCCTTGACTGCGGCAATATCGCCATCATCGGACCTCAGGGACGGGGCAAAACCACGCTGCTCGAAGTCATTGCCCGCCAGGTAAGTGCCATGGACGGCCTGATGCTGCATATCAGCGGTCTATACAGGGGCCAACGACTCACGACGACCGAGCATCGTCCCCGGCTCAGTGCCGCATCAACGCGCATCGCACCGGCACCACCACGTTTGATATGGCTGGTTGACGACGCCGACGACCTGCTGGATCCGCTCTGCTGCGATACGCAGGCCGTACGGTTCAGGCAAGCCCTTGCCGATTCGTCCATTATCGTGGTATTCGCGGTGCGCTCACCCCGCCACATACGGGTCCCGGACCATTGCAGCACACGCATTGTGTTCCCCTGCGGAGATCGAACGGCAGATTTGGTAGCGGGCATACCATCATCACTGGTGAACACGATGAGTCAGGAGGATTTGGACACGCCTGGCCGCGCGGTTCTGATTGCGGGTGCCTCGGCATGCCTTGTGCAGTGCGCGTCATAAAATCTCCGCTTTTTTCTGGGCAAAACCTCTTGAAAAACGCACCGGTTCGTGGTTACCTTGTACAGGACTTAAGGAAAATCACATCAGCCACAGGGCTTTTAAGGGAGGCAAGCAATGAGCAACGCTTTTGATTGGCGAGCCAAGGCCGCATGTCGTGACAAGGATCCGGAACTGTTCTTCCCGGTGGGCAACACCGGTGCCGCATACAATCAGATTGAAGAGGCCAAGGCCGTATGCCGTACCTGCAAGGTGATTGATGCATGCCTCAAGTGCGCATTGGACACCAATCAGGATTATGGCGTCTGGGGCGGCCTGAGCGAAGACGAGCGCCGCGCTCTGAAGCGCCGCGCCATGCGCGCCCGCCGTTCGCAGGCTATGCAGATGCAGATCTGATATTTTTGCTTGTTTATGCAAAACCCTCCCGTTTGGGAGGGTTTTTGCGTTAGGGCTATTACTCGTCCTGTGCGGCACGCAGCTTCATATCCAGCACCACACGGGTACCGCCTTCGCGGCGAGGCTCCCAGTTCACGGAACCACCGAAGTCGTTGGTCACGAAGGTGTTGATGATTTGCGTACCCAAGCCGGAACCGGAGGAACGTGCCATGCCGCCCTGCTCTTCAGAGCCGAGGCCGGAACCGTCGTCCTCGACCACCACATTGAGGTTCGGACCGGAACGTCCCACGGAGATCGTGATATGTCCCTCCTTGCGCCCCTCGAATCCATGCTCCACGGAATTGGTGATGAGCTCGGTAAGCACCAAAGACAACGGCGTGGCGTCTTGGGCGGGCATCATGCCGAATTTGCCCATGTAATTGATTTCGATGTGCTGATCCTTCATGGTTGCCAGATCCACAGCCATGCGCAGCAGGTTGGCGATCACCTTGTCAAAGTCCACCACTTCATCGGCTGTCTGGCTCAGCCCCTCGTGCACCATGGCGATGGTCTGCACACGGCGCTGGGCCTCCTGCAGTTCCTTCTTGACCTCGTCGGACTGGGTTTTGCGCGCCTGCAGCCTGAGTAGCGCGGAAACCGCCTGAAGATTGTTCTTGACACGATGGTGAATCTCGGAAATCGTGGCGTTCTTGGTCTGCAGTTCCTGCTCGCGACGGCGCAGCTCGGTAACGTCACGACATAGGATAATCGCACCGACACGGCCGTTATTGTCGTACAGCGGCAGCGATCTCATGGAGACGGCGGAACGGTTGGCGTTGAGCTCGGAGTCAACGGCCGCCTTGCCAGCCAGCACCAGCGGCAAAGTATCCGGCACCGGATCGTTCTCCTTGAGTAGCTGGGTGCCCAGCTCGCTCAGGTATTGGCCGGGCATGGTATTGAGCAGGCCGAGACGGCGGAAACAGCTGATGGCGTTGGGAGCGGCATACCGCACCACGCCGTCCACGGTGAGGATGATGAAGCCGTCCGCCACGCGCGCGATATGACGCTGGCTCATCACCGAATCCTTGTAAGGGAATTGACCGCGCGGAATCATCTCATACAGTTGCTTTCCGGCATTGATGCTTTCGGATTCGTAGCGACCATTGGATTCACGCGTGGCCATGTTCGTCTCACGCACCACCAAGCCAAGCGTCTTGCCATTGTGCCGCACCGGAGCGTATACATTGCACACCGTGGCCTTGCCTACGGTACGCAGCACAGTGGAACGGAACACCACGCTGGATTGCATGGCGGCGTCCAGCTCACCGGTCATATCATCGGGCATGGTGTCTCCCACCACATCATCACCGCGCAGGGTCATCACGGTGGAGGGGCGGCACTGTTCCGCAACCACGTACTTGCCGTCGCCGTTCTGCACGAGCAACAGCAGATCAGCGAAGCTCAGATCGGCGATGACCTGCCAGTCGGCAACGAGATGGTGCAGCCATTCGCGGTCGTCGTCGTCGAAATCGGGGCGTGTTGCGAGAATATGTGAAAAATCAGCCATGTGTCCATCATACGCAGATAGGTTCCACTTATCGCCGAATTACGTGATGTGATCTGATGATAAATTACAGGTGAGTCGGTATTGACAATCCAGTAGGTTACGCTAACGTAAGTTACGGAAACGTAAGGAATGACCGTCAGCTCGCGGGGAACGAGGAATCATATGGCATCAGCAACCGACGACGAGATGGCAGCGACCCAGCAGACCAATTCCGAGGCCGTCAACGAACCGTCCGACTCGTATGTCGAGACGAAGCGTCAGGCCGTCATAGAGGCATGCGAACAGGCGCTGCAGGCCAAAGCGGAAGCAGTGCGCGTCAAGGCGCAGTTCAGGGCCGAAGCCATTCGAGCCAAAGCCGAAGAGAAGGCCAGCCGCACGCTGGCCAAGGCGGAGAACCGGGCACTGAAAATCGAGGGCATCGCCCCTGCGGAAGTGGAGCGCAAGATTCGTCTCGATGTTCACGGCCGTCCGAAGCCCGCTATGCGCGGCTGGATTCATGCGGTGGCCGCTCCCCTGTCTTTGGCCGCAGGCATCGTACTGATCTGCCTGGCACACGGGGCCAGTCTGAAATGGGCATGCGCCGTATTCATGACATCATCGTTGGTGCTGTTCACCAATTCAGCCTGCTACCATCTGGGTGATTGGAGCCCCCGCGTCACCGATGTGCTGCGCCGCATCGACCATGTGAATATCTTTCTGCTCATCGCCGGCACATACACGCCGGTTTCATTCGCGCTGGAACCATTCTGGCGCAATATCATCATTATTTCGATGTGGGCATGCACGGTCATAGCCATCATCATCCACGTGATTTGGATCAATGCGCCGCGATGGCTATATACGGTGGTGTACATCATCTTCGGCATTTATGGTCTGGCCTATATGGTGATGTTCTGGAATTCGCCGTATGCGGGCCCCGCCGTGGTGGTGCTGTTGTGCTCGGGCGGTGCCTGCTATATCCTCGGCGCCATCGTCTATGCGCTGCGCAAGCCGGATCCCTGGCCGCGCGTATTCGGATTCCATGAAATCTTCCACTGCGGCACCGTAGCCGGCTATGCCTGCCACATGGTGGCGATCTATATGGTAATCGTGGCACTGTGGCATTAATCGCAACGCGCGAGAGCCGATAGAGCAAGAGCCTGAAACCTCGTATTGAGGTTTCAGGCTCTTGCTCTATGCGCTTCTGCCTACTCAGGCCAGAGGCTTGGCGGCCTTGACGGTCACGGACAGCTCACGGCCGTTCGGCGCGGTGTAGGAGACGGTGTCGCCCACCTTGGCCCCCTCGATGGCCTTGCCGATCGGGGAATCCGGGGTCATGATCTCGTAGTCGGTGCCGGCCACGATGTCACGGCTGCCGAGCACGTAGGTCATCTCGTTGCCGTTGAGCTCGATGGTCACCACGGAACCGTTGCCCACGGTACCCTCGGGAGCGTTTTCGATAATCTTGGAGTCGCGCAGCTTGACGGTGAGCTCGGTGATACGGCCTTCGTTCTTGCTCTGCGCCTCGCGGGCGGCCTGATAACCGCCATTCTCGGACAGATCCCCCTCGGCACGAGCCACGGCAATCTTGTGAGCGATTTCCTCACGCAGCTCGCCCTCACGATGGGCCAGCTCTTCCTTCATCTTGTTATATGCTTCCTGCGTCAGCAGGTAGACCTTGTCCTCAGCCATATCGTCCTCCTGAACCGTTTGATGCTGAATGAAGATACGTTATCTATAACAAAAACGCCGGCTGCGACCCCGGCGTTCGTCACATGCTGAACAGGCGTCAGCGGGTGGAAATGATGTCGATGACGAATACCAGCGTGTCCTCGCCGCCGATGCCGGCCTGTGGAACGCCGCGGGAACCGTATCCGTATTCCGGCGGGATGGACACCACGAGACGGGAACCCACATTGTGGCCCGGCACGGTCTGGTCCCAACCCTTGATGACCTGACCCACGCCGATGCCGAAGCTGGCAGGCTGGTGGCGGTCGAAGCTGGAGTCGAACGGGGTGTCCTTGCCCCACACCACGCCGTGGTAGTTCACGGTCACGGTGTCGCCGCGACGAACCATCGGGCCGTCGCCCTCAGCCAACTCAACGGCCTTGAGACCCTTCGGGGCCTCGGGCGCCGGAAACTCGATAACGGGCGTGGTGCCGAATTCGGCATTCACCTTGGGCATCTGATCTGCCATGAGTCCTCCTTCACAGACACAATGCGCCCTACAATAGCACTATTGGCAAACCTGCGGAAGTCAGCATTCAACGACGTTGACGGCAAGACCGCCTTTGGACGTCTCCTTGTATTTGGCCATCATGTCTTCGCCGGTCTGCTTCATCGTGGCTATGGCCTGATCCAAGGTCACGATATGCGAGCCATCGCCGAGCATGGCCATACGTACCGCATTGATGGCGGTGTTGGCGGCCATCGCATTGCGTTCGATGCAGGGAATCTGCACCAAACCACCCACCGGATCGCAGGTGAGCCCCAGATTATGCTCGATGCCGATCTCCGCTGCGTTCTCCACCTGTTCGGGTGTGCCGCCCATAACAGCGGCAAGACCTGCAGCGGCCATCGAGCATGCCGAGCCGACCTCGCCCTGGCATCCGACTTCAGCACCAGAAATCGAGGCATTACGTTTGAACAGGTAACCGATGGCTCCGGCGGTCAGCAGGAACGTGGCCACACCCTGATCATCGGCATCGTCCACGAAGTGCCAATAATAGTGGAGCACGGCGGGGATGATGCCTGCCGCGCCGTTGGTCGGCGCAGTGACGATACGGCCTCCCCCGGCGTTCTCCTCGGAAACAGCCAGAGCAAATAGATCCACCCATGCGGCATCCGAGGATTCCAGCACGGCATCCTTACGACGGCTGTTGCGGCGAAGCACATCGGAGTTGAAAGCAAGACGCTGATACATCTTGGGCGCGCGTCGGGGTACGTCAAGTCCGCCGGGCAGCACCGTCTCCTTGGATGTGCAGCCGTGGCTCACGCAGTCGCGCATCACCTGCCATATGCCATCTAGCTCGGCCTTGACAGCCTCTTCCGGGCGGAGCGCGGTTTCATTGGCCCATACGATATCGGCAATGCTCATATCGTGACGCCGGCATAGTGCCACCAATTCCGTACAGGAATGGAACGGATACGGCACCTCGGTTACGGGTTCCACAGCGGACTCGTCTTCATCGGCGAAGGACGTGCCGGCCGCAGGACGGTCATGGATGCCGATCATGGAATCATCGGGCGCACCCTGACGGATGAAACCGCCGCCGATGGAATACCAGACTTGTTCGTCGACCAAGTTGGCGGCATCATCGAATGCCTGGAATCGCATGCCGTTGGGATGGGCGGCCATGCGCTTCCACTGCTCGAAAATCACGTCATGGTCATAATCGAAATGAATACGCTTGGCCCCGGCGAGATTCAAGGTGTTATCCAGCGCGCAGGTCTCGCGAATATGCAGCATATGATCGGTATCCACTGTGGCCGGTACATTGCCTTCGAGTCCGGCCATAACGGCGCGATCGGTACCGTGGCCGAGCCCAGTCAAGGCCAATGAACCGTACAGCGTGGTTTTGACGCGCGTAACACGATCCAGCACATGCTTCTGCTGCAACGAGGAAGAGAACGCGTATGCTGCCGCCATAGGCCCCACGGTATGCGAGGAAGAGGGACCCACGCCGATGGTGAACATGTCAAGCACGCTGAACAATAGCTCTCCTTCTCCTGAACAAGCGTCGCCGTATAGCCATTAACGACATATACCAGCATACGTCCATGCCGCGAAGGAGACACGGCACTTCGGCTCTGTGCCAGTTTCAGTGCGGCACGGCCGAAAATGCTTTAGTGGGACAATGCCGAGAACATCATCACCAGCGCGATGATGCCGATGATGGCGAGCACGATCTGCACCACCATGAGCCCAACGGTCAAACCCTTTTTAGTGGCGATTTTCGGCGCATACGCCTGCGCCAGCAGGAACGCGATGAATCCGAACACCGCATAGTTGACGGTCAGGGCAATGACATCGCCATTAGCCAATACCACGCCGTTCAACGGCTGGTTGAGCGAGTTCATCATGGCGCTCATGACGAACATGCCCCAGATGCCATAGCCGAGCAGTCCCACGACGCCATAGGTCCACGGCTTGAAGGCGTCCTTCATGCGCATGGTCAGCGCTTCGGAGCACCATAGCAAAGCGAATCCGACGACGTAGGAAAAAGCCACGGCGATCAGCACCATGACGGTCACCCACGGCAGCAAAGCCACCACATTGCCGATCATGGACAGGTAGAAGCCGGAACAGGCGATGGCGCCGATGGTCAGCGAGGTGCCTGCGATGACGGCCTGGGCGAGCATGGTGGGCAAGGCGCCCTCATCGACCCGTTCGACGTCGGTCCAGCGTGAAGCCATGGCGTTCCCTCATTTCATCAGATTCATCGTCACAACATCACACAGACTAACGGCTGTTTGTTTCGAGAAGGCGACCGATACGAAAAATCCCCACGGCAGACAATGCTGACCGCAGTCCAGTGAAGGTGCCTCCGGTGGGACTCGAACCCACCGGAGAAAAGCACACAGCCTTACTCCCAGCTCAATCACGCGGCCCTCGAAACCTCTTTTGCCCACATTTTGCCCACATTCTCACGCGCCAGCATCTCACCCATGCGCTCCGACAGCTCATCCAGATCATCGTTGAAAAGGTCGGCGTACACGTCCAACGTCATGGCCGCGCTCTTGTGCCCCAACTGCCGTTGCATGGCCTTCACGTTCGCGCCCGCTCTGACCCATGAGACTCGCGGCCGTGTGCCTCAGGTCATGAATGGTGAGGTGGCCGGGTATGCCGGCACGCCGCAGGCCGACCGACAGCCAACCGTCATCACGGCTCGCACTACCCCACTCGCGTATCATCATGCCCTCGCGTCCCGGCTGCTCGAACAGCAGGTCGCCGGGCTCGCGCCCCTCGCACAGACTGCGCATGATCGGGTCCAGCACGACCAGGTACATGACGGCGCGCGCTTTGTAGGTCTTGGTGCCGTCAGGTATGATGACGCCGCCCACCATCGGCGCGCTCACTCCTATATATACGGTGCTTTTTGAGATCGACGTCCATCACCTTCAGGGGTATAAGCTCGTCCCCATCTCATGCCGCACAGTCCGAGCACGAGCACGAGGTCTCGTCTCCATGGCATGACGCTGCCAGCCAGCCGGTCAAGCTGTTCGGCGGTGAGGTACACGTGCTTTTTCCTGCGCTTGCGTGGCAGTTCGATGCCCCGTGCGGGATTGTCCGGGATACGCCGGTCGGCTTTCGCGTCATCCAATATTCCGGCGAGCACGCCGTGGGCGCGGAGGACGACGCTGGCGCTCCGAGGCTTTGCGAGCACTATCTCGTTGCCTTGTTCATCTTTGGCGGTCTTGCCCTGGCTGATTCCGGTGACCCATCGTTGCGCGGCCTCGCGGGTGACCGCGGATACCGGGGTGTTTCCCCATTCGGGTTTCACCCATTTCTCCCATGCTCCTTCGAGGTTCCGGTAATGGCTGGGCTTGGCGCTGAGCTTCTTCTTGGCCAACCATGCCGGTGCCAACTCCCCCACCGTTATCTTCCCTGCAGTGGGATCGATGTACGTGCCTTCGGCCTTGGCCACGGTGACCCGTTTCGCCGCCCAGTTCTCCGCATCTATCTTGCGGCGAACTCCCCCCCCCGTGTCGGTTTGCGTACCGTCTGGCTTGCGGTAACGGACGCGATAGCGCACTTCGCCTTTGCTGGTCTTGTATCTGGTGACGTTCGCCATGATTTTCACTCACTTGTACGGGTTTTTCCGGTTTTGATGTGTTTTAATGGGATCTGACAAGGGGCAGGAAAACACATAAGCTTATCCACTTACGCCAAAATCGAAAGGAGGCGGCCATGACCATGACGGATACCGGCGTACGCGCCGCCCGAGGACGGCAAGCCACGCAACGCCGTGGATGAGAAATGGATGCGACTGCACCGCGCGATGATGAACCGTCCGGCACGACTCGCGAAGAAGAGGGCATAGGGGCCTTTAATTCGGAACCGGAAAACGTATAACGTGATTTTGGAGGACTGATGAGCCATGAGGACATCAACGAAGCAAGCGATGATTCGCGGATTCAAAGCGGAGGTGACAGCGGGACTGACGGGCAGGACGCGAAAATCGGAGGCTCCGAAAATCATGACGTCTCTCGAACTGCAGACCAAGGCTTGGAATCTGACCGGCTATTCGATCCGGAAGGCGATGGATCGCCGATAGTCTCTGACTCATATGGAGGTGACGTCCTGCCCCTTGCCGTCCAGCAAGGAACTCGCCGAATACGAACAGACTCTTCCCGGCGCGGCGGACAGGATTCTTCGTATGGCCGAGGATTCCTTGCATTCCGAAATCGACAGTCAGAAACGTGTAGTCGAAATCTATGCCGATGACCGGAAAGCGGAGAACTGGGTCTACAAATTCACCGCCGTCGTATTCTCTTTGATTCCCGCTGCGGCGTTCATCTGCGCCGTGGTGTTCTTTGCTCTGGGCATGAACCCGGCCGCGTTCATCAGCTTCGCCGGAAGCGTCGGTTTCGTTATGCCGCGTATCATCGAGGCGTTCAAATCCGGGAAGGCATCGAAAGGCGATGACAAGCACAAGTCCGCAAATTGACATTTCGGGTATAGCTTCGCCCCGTGTAGGATAGTGGGCGAAGCGTCCTCCTTTCTTGAACTAGCTGGATTCTTCACTTGCCCTGTTGGCGCTGCAACGCCGGCAGGGCAACTCTTTTATTTCAAGGTTGTATCGCTTCCATCAGCGGGACATGTCGCCACATCCCGGCCATCGATGGATAGCGTCGCGTTCCATTTGATGCCGGTGCCGCGAATATCCTGATTGGGCAGCATCGCGTAGAAAGTCCCGTCCTGCAGAGTCACCAGATCATTCCATGTCCCGAGATTGTTCTGCTTGCTTGTTCCCATGTCGAACACGAATACCGAGGTCTCGTTCGAGTTGACGACATTCTTGAAACCCGCCTGCCACATCTTGCCAGAATCATTGGTGAAATTGATGTAGTACCCGTAATAGTCGCTCGCCTGTATCGAACTGTTGTTCGGTATCTCGACTCGAATCTTGTATGAGCTGGTATCGATTTTCACCGACTGGAGCCTTGGGTCGGAGCCGGAGCATTCGCCGTGTAGTCCGTTATCGATTAACGGTTCCTGACTGCTTTGGGAATCGGTCCTTTGATGGCGTCTTCAGCTTCCGACTGGATCTCGGCTTTGTCGTTGGCCGCCGTTTCCTTGTTTGAGCCACAGGCGGCAATAGAGCCGAGCAGTAACACCGATGTCACTACTGCCATTGATTTTCTTATACCGTTCATTTTTGCACCGGCTCGTATGTGGGGTTGTCGTTGTGGCGGTTCTCGTATGCGGGGAGCTTTAGGTCAGGGAAATCGTTGCGCACTTTTTCCCAACGTTCCTTGTTGGCAAACAGGAGTGATTCGTTGATGCCGTTGCGTACCGCGCATTTGATGACGAAGTAGCTGATGCCGAGTCCTATCAGCAGAACGATAATCGCAAAAATGAGAGATGCCGAATCCATTGTTTTCTTCTTTCTTCTAGGCGGCCACGCTGTCGTGTAGCCAGTTCTTGTAATCTTCTATGACTTGGACGGTCACGTTGAGTTCAGCGGCAATCTGGTAAGGGTTGCTGTCATACATGCGTTCCGCCAAGGCGTATTCGGCTGGATCGATGAGCAGTATGGCGGTCTCGCGCCGGCAGCGTTGTTCGAGCTTGCCGCCGTTGCACCCGTTGCCGGTGTCGTCTCCGTGTCTCCAGTGGACAAGCTCATGCACGAGCGCGCAGCGTTTGCGTGTGTAGGTGATGCGCCGGTCGATGAGCACGGTGTTGGTGGCGAGGCAGTATATGCCCGTCGAGTTTGCCGGGCAGTCGGGCGCTGGCCACGTGCAGGTCTGGCGCGACCTGATACAGGATCATGCGCATCTGCCCATAGCTCATGCGCGGCGACAACGGCAGGAGGGGCTCTTTCTGCCATCCGTAGTTCATTCGTCCCCTCCTCCAGTTATTCCGGCAAGCAGTCTCGCACAACTTTCATCGGTGAGTGAGTAGAAGGCCGGCCGGGTGCCCTTATGCGACACTGCACCGGTCTCCTCTAGAGAGCCGAGGCCTTGCGCGATTTTCTTTCTTCCCAGCCCCAGTCCCTCGCCCAGCTGCCTACGGGTCACCCTGTGCGGGGATTCCCCGAACAGTTCCTCCTGCACGAGCACCGCGATTATGTTGGCTTCGACGTCGTCCCACTGCCGTTCCTCTTTCAGGCTTTCGAGCCGGTTCACGGCGTGCAGGAGCATGGAGCCTTTCTCAGACAAGTCATCGATGAGTTTTTTCTGTGCGTCCGCGACGAATTTCATCATCCGGTATGCGAATATGCTGCCGTCACGCCGGTTCAACGGGTGCTGTGCGTCTTCGAAGGCCTTGTAGTAGCGGTCCTTGCCGTCGTAGATCACGGGGCTGAGGCTGATGGCGGTCGGTGCGCTCAGGTGCTGTCTGAGCTGCAGCGCGAACAGGAATCGTCCCGTGCGCCCGTTGCCGTCGTAGAACGGGTGTATGTATTCGAATGCGAAGTGACACATCGCCGCTCGGATCAGCGGTGGCACGTCCCGGTTGCGTGAGAGTGTCAGCCATTGCGTGAGCAGTACTTTGATTTCCGATTCGGGGGTGATGCCGGTGTGGATTCTTTTGCCGGTGGATGGGTTGTCGATGTAGACGGGCCCGTTGCGGAACAGTTCGCCGTCCGGCTTGTCCTTCTCGGCGAATTCGCCTGACATGACTTTGTCGTAGATGGCTCGGATCTCGTTGAGTGTTTCGGGCATGGGTTCGGGCTGTTCGTCGCTGAGCGTGAGGAAGAGTTTTGCGAATTCGCTGAATCGTTTGTGCGGCCCGTCGTTGAGTGCGGCTTCGAGGGCGTCGCTGATTTCCCTGCGTGTGGAGCGGACGCCTTCGATGTCATTGGTGCTTTGCATTTCCGTGCCGATGAGGTCGTGCAGGTAGGCGCGGCGTGCGATTGGGGGCAGCGCGTTCCATAGTTCGATTACTTTGTTTTCCTGGTCGCGTATGCTGTCGGCGATCGTGGCAAGTTCGCGGAAATTGACGACGAAGAGTTCGCTGCCGCGTAGTGTGATGCCGGATCGGAACGTGCTCCATCCGTTGAGGCGTTGCCGGTATTCATGTTCGGCTATGGTCTCCGGTGTTTCCGTGGACTGGCTCATATGCACGGTTTGCCGAATGCTTTTATAGTCCATCGTATTGTTCCAATCGTTCCAGAAAAGCATTTATATAAACGAAAATCATACCTCTAATGTTCCAAAACGCCGAAATGGAACATTAGAGACATGAAATATCACGCCGGATCGTCGCCGCCCCCGTCGAACTTGTGCTCGTCTTCCAAGGCGGCGATGTCGAGGTCACCACGTTTGAGCTTGCTGAGGGTCTCCGCCACACGAGCATTATCATCATCGATAGTAGATCGGACGATGGGTTCTGGAGTGTCGGCTGAGGACTGCTGCGTTCTTAGCATTTCGAATATTTCGTTAACTGAATCGCGTTCTTCCTGCGTCATAGACATATATTCTTCGTTTTCGAGCTCGTTTACTCGATCTATCACCATATGAAGTGCCTGTGCTGGAAGACAATGGCTTATTGCGCTAAGTCTGATGAATTCAGAAAGCCGGACGGGAGCTTTATTGCCCATCTTTATATCCCGAATACGGCTATAGGTTACTTCACCATATGTCAGGCTTTCCATTTCGCGGTAAGAAGCACCTAATTCGTCCAACAATTCAGACAGTACATCTCTTGCTGCGTAGTCGAAAATACCCCATTCAATCTTTGTTGCCATGTGCAAATGTTATCACCTGACAGCAGTTGGAAACGCCGTAGAAATACTGTTGGCATATGGCAACACGCCGTAGCGTTTGACTTCGTTTGTGGCAGGTGCCAATATACAAATCGCGATTGCATCAGCCAACAACACAGCAGCTTCGGCCGTGAAGAGCCTCCGAGTAAAAGTCCTGCTCGATGAGGTGCTGAAGACATATATCGCCTCCAAGGTCGGACTCAGCCGAATGACCGTCGGAAAGTATCTCAAATCGGATGTGTCTGTTCAATAGAAGTTAGGCCGATGCGGCATAACTTTCCGGTCCGAAAAGCGGTGGGAATTAGTCCGTTTCACCGAAATGGCGAGATGAAGGGCACCGGCCCGCCATAACCCGGCTATTTTCCCGAGTTGAAACGCACCCGGCCCGCACAGGGCCGCTCGGGAAAGGAAAGGAATGACGAAACCGGTGTCGATACAACAACGTATCAGGATTCTCGACGCCCAGGGCGTGTCATGGCGCGAAATCGCCAGACGGCTTGGCGTGTCGAGGGATACCGTCAGGAAATACGCGACCATGGAGGACTGCTCCCCCAAGCCCGCGGTCAGGAAGGGACGGCGTTCCCTGATCGACGCGTGTTCCGGCACGGTGGATTCGTGGCTGTCCGCGGACAGGCTCATGCCCCGCAAGCAGCGCCATACCGCCAGACGCGTGTACGCCAGGCTCGTGGAGGAGGAGGGATTCCGCGGCTCGTACTCGCCGGTGCAGCGCTACGTGAGGAGGTGTGTGTTTTGTCAAATTTTTGTGGGCCGTTTCGGCGTTTCTTTTAGTCCGTTTGAGCGGTTGTTTTTAGGCCGTTTC